>Ga0209018_1000004_pt1 | contig 253462 bp, 200 predicted proteins | sample YNPBryBLVA2012_FD_185814 | JGI IMG/M metagenome (GOLD analysis project Ga0209018, IMG submission 185814) | Anoxygenic and chlorotrophic microbial mat microbial communities from Yellowstone National Park, USA - YNP Bryant BLVA 2012 (SPAdes)... ... | reverse complement strand
CGACCGCGCGCCCTCGGCTTCCCCGAGCTGCCTGCCTTGGCGCTGGATCACCTCCAGGCGGGCGGCGCGGTCGGCTTCGGCTTCCCTGTAGCGGCGCGTCATCTCCCGCAGCCGGTCATCCAGGTCCAGCAGGGCGCGCACCAGCCTGCCCGAGGGGGCCTCGGCCAGCCGCTCGGCGGCTTGCTCGCTGGCGAACGTCGCCAGCGGCGCCCGCCCCGCGACCAAGAACATGTCGTAAGGAAACAGCGCCGGTTCGAACTGTAGCTGTCCGGCGCCCAGCCCGGCCAGGAATCGCCGCACCGAGTGGACGCCGAACAGGTACAGATGGTGCGGCGCCACCATCGTCTTCAGAAAGGGCGCGCTTTCTTCGGTCAGCTCGCGGTACGATTTGCCTTCCGGGTAGCAGGGCGTTTGAATGAGAAGGATCCCGTCGGGCTTCAGCAAGCGCAGGCAGTGGCGCATCGTGCCGGCCGGATCGGGCAGATGCTCCAGCACGTCCATCAGCGCGATCGCGTCCAGGGACTCCGGCTCGAGGGCCTGCTGCTCGACGGGTCCCAGCAGCATCGGCGCCTGGAAGGTCTGCCGGGCGAACTCCACCAGCCAGGGACTCACCTCCAGGCCCACGGCTTCGTAACCGGCCCAGCGCGAGAGGGCCACGAAGCCGCCGTGCGCGCTGCCCAACTCGAGCAGGGAAGCGGGCGGCAACTTGTACTTCAACAGAGTGCGCAGCCAGTACAGGCAGCGCTCCGGCAGATCGGCCCGCGCGCGCTCGGGCAAGGAGGGGAAGCCGAACTCCTCGATCAACCAGGTTTCGTAATAATCCCGCCCGTAGAAGCCGCTCTCGTCCTGGGTCGAGATCAGCTTGCCCGGCTCCGGCATGCGGGCCGCCACCAGCGTCTGGCAAGCGGTGCAGCGCAGATAATCGGGCGAAAACTCCTCCAACTCGCGATTGCCGCACCAGCAACGCGACTCGCTCACTCCCTGTCCTGCCGCGGCCGCCGCCATCTACCAATCCAAATCCGCCTCGTAGCCCGTGGCGACCAGCAAGCCGCCGTAGCGGGCTTTGAAGGCGCGCTTGACGGCGTCGCTGAAATGGTTCCGCCAGTCCCCGGCCACTCCCTTGCGCTGGTGGGCCGTCAGATCCTCCTGGCCTCGCCGGCGCCCCTGGGTCCGGGCTTCGAAGCGATTGGCCAGCACCGCCTGTTCGAGTTTCTCGCGCGGGACGGGCAGGCCGCAACGCCCCAGCAGCGTCGCCTCCAGCAACTCCAGGTCGCGCTCCAGCAGATCCTCGTACTTGAGCAGCGGCTCGCCCGCCTCCAGCCAGCTCAGTTGGATGCGCGCGCAGTCCGGCAGGAAGGCGTCCATCAGGTAAAGCAGCCCTTCGTCTTTGTCTAAGTCCCAGAGTTTTTGGCGAAGGACCGCGAATCCGTCGTCCACCACCGGATGGCTGATCTTGAAGCTGAAGTAGGCCGAGACCAGGGTGTCCCGCAGGTCGCGAATCACAACGAACCGGCGGGAGCCTTCCGGCAGCGAAAGCCGGTCGAACTCTGCTTTGGGAAGATACACCGTGGGATAGACGAAGCCCTCCTGGATGGGATAGTGACGCACCTGGGCGTCCCCCAGCGCCGGCTCGACGATGCGCTCCGGCAGGCAGTCGCGCAGAATCTGGTAAATCCACTGCGAGCCCGCCTTCCAATGCGTGATATGGAAGACCGTCGGACCCTGCGGCGCCGGGCGGCCCTCCGCCGGCCCGCCTCCCTGGCCGGGGAGCACTTCGAAGCGCAGATCGCCCGGCAAGTCCGCCACGCCGTGATGCAAAAGCCTTCCCCGCGGACCGAAACCCACCTGGAGGCTGCCCGCGCGCAGGAAACGGCAATGATCTTTCACCCGCACGGCGAATTGCTCATAAGGCAGCACGCCTGCCAGGTAATCCTCCCAGGCCTCCGGATCCCCGCTCGCCAGCCCGACGTTGAACTCGTACCGGCCGGGCCTCAGACGCAGCTCGATGCTTTGCCGCAGGCGCAGGCGCGAGCCCGGCCCAGCCACAACCCGCTCGGGCTCTACGGCCTGATAGGCGGCCTTGCCGTGCACCACGAGGCCCGCCTCGTTGACCAGTTCGACCCCGCCGGCCGCCGCGCCGATCGCGCCCCCCACTTCGAATTCCAGGAAGAAGTACGCCGTCTCTCCCTGCGCGAACCGGGAGGCCGGCTCGCCCTCCCGGTTCAATACCGCCAGTCTGGTGCAGCGGACTTTTCCGTCGGTGAGCTGGGACTGGCGCGAGACGTCAATCAGGCATTCCCCGTCCGGCCAGAAATCCTCCCCGAGCAGCCGCTCCGCCCGGGCCTCCCCCTCGCCCGCCGCGGCCGCCGGCGCCTCGATCGCTTCCCTCACAACGCCGCTCCCCGGGCCCGCTCGGCCACGCCCAGAGCCCGGCAGTCGTGTTCGAGCATCTCGCGGACCAGCGCCTCGAAGCCGACCCTATGGGTCCAACCCAGCACCCTGCGAGCCTTCGAGGCATCGCCCAAGAGCAAGTTGACCTCCGCCGGCCGGTACAGCTCCGGGTCGCTCACCACGTAGTCGCGGTAATCCAGACCGGCATAGCCGAAGGCCAGTTCGCAGAATTCCCGCACGCTGTGGGTGGTTCCGGTGGCCACCACGTAGTCGCCCGGCTCGGGTTGCTGCAACATCAGCCACATGGCCCGCACGTAGTCGCGCGCGTGGCCCCAGTCGCGGCGCGCCTCGAGGTTGCCCAGGCGCAGTTCCCGGGACTTGCCCGCCAGGATGCGCGCCACCCCCGAAGTGATCTTGCGGGTCACGAACTCGAAGCCCCGGCGGGGCGATTCGTGATTGAAAAGGATCCCGCTGCTGGCGTGCATCCCGTAAGCTTCGCGGTAATTCCGCGTCAGGTGGAAGCCCGCCACCTTGCTGATGCCGTAGGGCGAGCGCGGCTGGAAGCGCGTGTTCTCGTTCTGCGGCGCTTCGGGCGCGTTGCCGAACATCTCGCTCGAGCCGGCGAAGTAAAAGCGGCACTCCGGCGCCAGATTTTTCAAAGCCGCCAGCAGATAATGCGTGCCGTTTATATTGGTTTGCAGCGTGGAAAATTCGTCGTCAAAAGAGTAACTGACGAAGCTTTGCGCCGCCAGGTGGTAACACTCGTCGGGCCGCACGCGCTCGATCACCTGATGGATGCTCGCGTAGCTTTCCAGCGATGCGGCGTGCAGCTTCAGCCGCTCGCGCAGGTGCAGGATCCGGGAAAGCCGGTTCTCGGGATCCTCCAGAGCCACCCGGCGCACCAGGCCGTGCACCTCGTAGCCTTTTCCCAGCAGGAACTCGGCTAAATAGGACCCATCCTGCCCGGTAATGCCGGTGATTAAGGCGCGCCTGGCCATCGAGCCTTTGATCTTAGCACCCGCCGCGCCCTGCTTCAACCGCGGCCCCGGCAAGGAGGCCGGCCGCCGCGCCGCTCAGCGGGCCGCCTCGGCCGGCGACGCCCGCACCCGCGCGCCGTACTCGCGGGCCTTCCCCAAGATGCGCTCCGCCTCCAGCGTCAGCGCGCGGCCCTCGCGCGCCACCCAGCGGCCGTTGACCATCACGTCCCGCACGTCGCAGCCCTTCAGGGCGTAAACCATCTGCGAGTACGCGTCGTAGAGCGGGACGGCGTGCGGGCGGTCCAGCCGCACCGTGATCAGATCGGCGCGCTTGCCGGGCTCGAGCGAGCCGATCCGGTGGGCCAGCCCCAGCGCCTGCGCGCCCCCGATGGTGGCCATTTCCACCGCCTGCCGGGCCGGCAGCGCGGCCGGGTTCCCGCTGGTGACCTTCTGGAGTTTGGCCGCCAGGTCCATCTCTTCGAACAGGTTGAAGTCGTTGTTGCTGCCCGCCGGGCCGTCGGTGCCCAGACCCACCGCCAGGCCCAGTTCGAGCATGCGCACGACCGGCGCCACCCCGCTGGCCAGCTTTGCGTTGCTCGAGGGACAGTGCGCCAGGCCCACGCCGCGCCGCCGCAGAATCGCCAGGTCCTCCTCGTCCACCCAGACGGCGTGCGCCGCCAGCGTCCGGCCCTCGAAAATCCCCCAGGAGTCCAGCAAGCGCACCGGACTCAGGCCGTGCCGCGCCAGGGTTTCCTCCCGTCCGGCGCGCGTCTCGGCCAGGTGCGTCATCAGCGGAACGCCGTAGCGGTTGGCCAGCGCGCGAGCCGCCCGCAAGACGCCCTCCGGCGTCGTGTCGTGCGCATGGGGCGCCACGGCGGGCGTGATCAGAGGATCGTCGCGGAAGCGGCGGATGAATCGCTCGGTGAACTCCAGGGCCGCCTCGGGCGTTCGGGCGTCCGGCGCGGGAAAGCCGATGATGGTCTCGCCCAGCACTCCCCGCAAGCCCGCCTCGCGCGTGGCCTCCGCCACCACGTCCTCGAAATAGTACATCTCGGCGTAGGTGGTCACGCCGGAGAGCATCATCTCGAGGCAGGCCAGGCGGGTCCCCCAGCGCACGAACTCGGCGTCCACGTTGCGCGCCTCGGCCGGGAAGATCCACTGCTCGAGCCACTCGCGCAGCCGCCGATCGTCGGCCAAACCGCGCAGCAGCGACATGGGGGCGTGCGTGTGCGCGTTCACCAGGCCCGGCGCCAGCAGGCAGGTCGGGCAGTCCAGCCGGCGGCGCGGCCGGAAGCGCGCCAGAATCTCGCTCCGCGCGCCCACCGCCAGGATTCGATCCCCGCCGACCGCGACCGCCCCCTCCTCGAGAAGGCGCCGCCGGGCGTCCATGGTCAACACCCAGCGGGCCGACACCACCCAATCGGCCGGCTCGGCGCAGAAAGCGCCCGCGGCCGCAAGCCACAGCGCGCAGCTAACCGCCCAGCGACGACGCATCGAACGGCCTCGGCAAAAGCTCCCGCAGGCGCAGCGATTCGGCGCGGCCTTGCTCGTCGGCCAGCACGATCTCCAAATCGCCGCAGTATTCCCAGAGGAGCTGGCGGCAAGCCCCGCAGGGCGGCGCCGCAGAGCGAGCCTCGCTCACCACCGCCAGCCGGCGGAACCGGCGCGCTCCTTCCGAGAGCGCCTTCCACAACGCCACCCGCTCGGCGCACACGGTCAGCCCGTAGCTGGCGTTCTCGATGTTGCAGCCGGTCCACAGCCGCCCGGAGGCGTCCTCCAGCGCCGCCCCCACGCGGAAGCCGGAATACGGCGCGCAAGCGTGGCGGCGCGCCTGGCGGGCGGCCTCGATCAGCCGGTCCATCTCAGCCCTCGCGAACCGTTTCGGCCAGCCGGGGCAGCAGGGCCTTCAGCAGCCGCACCAGCCTCTGGCGCACCCGCTCCCCGGTTTCCAGAACCTCTTGATGCGACAGCCGGCCGGGCCCCAGACCGGCGGCCAGGTTGGTGACGCAGGAGAGGGCCAGCACGCGCAGCCCCATGTGGTTGGCCGCGATCACCTCCGGCACGGTGGACATGCCTACCAGATCCGCCCCGATCGCGCGCAGGTAGCGGATCTCGGCGGGCGTCTCGTAACTGGGGCCGAGCACGCCCGCATAGACGCCCTCGGCCAGGGTGATGCCCAGCTCGGCGGCCACGGCGTGCGCCGTCCGGCGCAGCTCGGCCGGGTAGGCTTCCGTCATGTCGGGGAAACGCGGCCCCAGAGCCTCGGGATTGGGACCCACCAGCGGATTGGATCCCTGAAGGTTGATGTGATCGGAAATCAGCACCAGCGCGCCGCGCTGGAAGGCCGGATTGATGCCCCCGGCTGCGTTGGTCAGGACCAGCAGGCGCACCCCCAGCCCTCCTAGCACGCGCACGCCGAAGACCACTTGCTCGGGACGGTACCCTTCGTAAAGATGGGCCCGTCCGGCCATCACCGCCAGCTCGAGCCCTTCCAAGCGGCCGAAGATCAGCCGCCCCGCGTGGCCTTCGGCGGTCGCCGCCGGCCAGTGGGGAATCTCGGCGTAGGGAATTTCCAGCCGGTGGGCCAGTTCGGCGGCGAAGCCCCCCAAGCCGCTGCCCAGCACCACGGCCAGGCGCGGCCGCAGCGCGGTCCGCTCGCGGAGGAACTCGACCGCCTGCCGGATCTCCTTCACAGCAGCATTCCCGCGATGCAGGCCGACATGAAGTTGGCCAGCGTTCCCACCGCCACCGCCCGCAGGCCCAGTCGCGCCAGGTCCGACTTGCGGTTGGGCGCCAGCGCCCCGATGCCTCCCACCTGAATGGCGATCGAGCTGAAGTTGGCGAAGCCGCACAGCGCGTAGGTGGCGATCACGAACGAGCGCGGCTCCAATTGAGGGCGCAGCGGTCCCAACTGCAAGAAGGCCACGAACTCGTTCAGCACCAGCCGCGTGCCCAGCAGGTTGCCGATCGCCGTCGCGTCCCGCCAGCTTACTCCCAGCAGCCAGGCCACCGGGGCGAACAGCAGCCCGAAGAGCTTTTCGAGCGAAGCCGGCATCCAGCCCAAGCCCGGCAGCCCGTGAACCCAGCCCAGCATCCCGTTCACCAGGGCGATCAGCGCCAGGAAGGCGATCAGCATCGCGCCGATGTTCAGCGCCAGGTGCAGCCCGTCGCCCGCCCCCCGCGCGGCTGCGTCAATCAGGTTCACGCCCGGCTTCTCGACCCGGATCTCGACCCGCCCGGCGGTCTCCGGCCGCTCGGTCTCGGGGAGGAACATCTTCGCCAGAAGGATCGTGGCGGGCGCCGTCATGATGACGGCGGTCAGCAAATGTTTGATGTCCACCCCGGCGATTTTCACGTAGGCCGCCATCACCGCTCCGGAGACGTGCGCCATGCCGCTGACCATCACCGTGAACAGCTCGGATTGCGTCAGCCGGGGCAGGAACGGGCGGATCGTCAAGGGCGCTTCGGTCTGCCCCATGAAGATGCTGGCCGCCACGTTGGTGGACTCGGCGCCGCTGGCCCCCATGACGCGCTGCATCAGCAGGGCCATGCTCCGGATGACCACCTGCATCACGCCCAGGTAGTACAGGATGGCGAAAAAGGAGGCGATGAAGATCACGATGGGCAGCACTTGGAAGGCGAAGATCACCCCCAGCGGGCCCGACTTCGCTCCCAGCGGCCCGAAGACGAACTGGCTGCCCGCCTCGGCGTAGCCCAGCAGCGCGTTCACCGCCACGCTGGCCGCCTCGAACAGCCGGCCGAAGGGCGTCTTCAGGACCAGAAAGGCGAAGGCGAACTGCAGTCCCAGGCCCCAGGCCAGCAGGCGCGGCCGAATGGCGCTCCGCCGGCGCGAGAGCAGGTAGGCGGCCGCCAGAATCGCAACCAGGCCCAGAACGCCGGTGAAGCGGCCCATGCTAGCTGACGACTTCCAGGATCAGGTCGTACTCCTCGGGCGGGTGGGCCGAGATGCGGAAGGCGTCCTCGACAAGCTGGGCGGCTTCGTCCAGCCGCTCCTCGCGGGTGTAATACAGGCGGCAGAGCACCGAATCGGCCTCTACCCGCTGGCCTGCTTTGACCTCCAGAATCAGCCCCACCGCCGGATCAATCCGGTCGTCCTTGGCGTCGCGCCCGGCCCCGATCATCATCGCCGCCCGGCCGATGTCCTCGGCGTCAATCGAGCTGACGAAGCCCGCTCGGGGCGAGGTCACCTCGCGCGCCCCGCTGGCGTTGGGCAGCAGTTCGAAACGGTCCAGCACGTTCGGGTTGCCGCCCTGGGCTTCGATGACTTGCTTGAGCTTGCGGTAGCCCGAGCCGTCCAGCAGCTTGCGCTGGGCGATCTCGCGCGCCTCCTCCAGGCTGCCGGCCGCCTTGCCCAGATGGATCATGCGCGCCGCCAGCTCCAGCGAGATGCGCGTCAGATCGGCCGGTCCGGCGTTCTGGAGGGTCTGCGACACCTCCATTACTTCCAGAGCGTTGCCCACCGCGAAGCCCAGCGGCTGGTTCATGTCGGTGATCAGGGCCTGCACGCGCACGTCCATGCGCCGCCCGATGCCCACCATCAACTGCGCCAGCCGCCGGGCGTCCACCTGCCGCTTCATGAACGCCCCCGATCCCACCTTCACGTCCAGCACCAGCCCGTCCAGCCCCATGGCCAGTTTCTTGGACATGATCGAGCTGGCGATCAAGGGGATGGAGTCCACCGTGGCGGTGGCGTCCCGCAGCGAGTAGAGCTTGCCGTCGGCCGGGGCGACCTCCTCGCTTTGCCCGATGAAGCACAGCCCGATCCTTTGCAGCTGGGCGCGGAACTCCTCCAGGCTCAGCTCGGTTCGGAAGCCCGGGATGGATTCCAGCTTGTCCAGCGTGCCGCCGGTGAATCCCAGGGCGCGGCCGGAGACCATGGGGACGATCACTCCCGCCGCCGCGGCCAGCGGCGCCGCGATCAAGCTGGTCTTGTCGCCCACCCCGCCGGTGGAGTGCTTGTCCACTTTCACCCCGGGCACGTCCGAGAGGTCTACCTTCCGGCCCGAGCGGATCATGCAATCGGTCAGCGCGGTGACTTCCCGATCGCTCATGCCGCTGAAATAGACCGCCATCAGGAAGGCCGCCATCTGGTAGTCGGGCACCTCGCCCCGCGTGTATCCCTCCACCAAATGGGAGATCTCCTGCGGGTTGAGCTCCTCGCCGTTTCGTTTCCGCTGGATCAGATCAACGATGCGCATCGTCCATGACCTTGTGGCCGGATTCTATCCGCATACCCCCTTGCGCTGCCGGACTCCTCAGGCGGCCTGGCGCCGAGGGCCGGCCGCCCGGCCCACCGCCGTCGAAACCTCAGGCTACCATCTTAGTCGGTTGAAAGTAAAGGACTAGCGACCAACCCGCCTGCGCGAGCCTCAACCGGCCGCCGCTTGCGCCAGCAGCTCGGCCACAAAGCGCCGGCTGGGCTCCAGCAGTTCCCAGGCCCCGGGCCAGAAGCAGAGGTCCACGCACCACCAACCGATGCCCGGAATGCGCAACAACTCGGGCGCCAGGGCGCGGAAATCAATCAGGCCTTCGCCGAACGGCCGGTGCGTGCTGGTCTCCTCGTGGTGCAGCGTGCCGTCGGAGTCAATCAGGTGGATGTGGCCGATGCGCCCCTCCAGGCGGCGCAGGAATTCGGCCACGCCGCCGGGCAGCGTCTCGCGCTCGCCGTGCTGTCGCGCCCCCACGACCGCGCACATGTAGGCGTGCGAGGTGTCGAACAGGATCCGGAAATTCGGGTGGCCCACCGCCTCGTGCAGCCGCACCACCTCGGAGGGCTTGTTGAAGGCGAAGCCCGGCTCGAATTCCCAGACCACCAGCACGCCGGCCGGGCGGGCGATCTCGGCCGCCTCGCGCCAGACCTCGGCCAGGCGCAGCAGGGCGTCGGCGTAGTCGGCCTCCGGGATCGAGCCCGGCGCGGCGACGGTATCCACCCGGATGGAGGGGCTGCCCAGGTCGGCGCACAGGGCGACGTTGCGCTGGAACAAATCCAGATATTTTTGTCTGTCCCCCAGCACCGGGTTGGCGGCCGTAAAATCCGCCGCGTAGCCCGAGATCCCCAGGCCCAGATCTTCCAGCCGCCGCGCCAGCTCCCGCCTCGAGGCACCGTCCGGGTATTGCTCCAAGGTCACGTGGGGCGGAAAACCGCACACCTCCACCCCGTCGTAGCCCACCTCCGCCAGCCGCTGCACCACCTGGTCGAAGGGCACCGGACGGGCGGCGTACTCGCCCCAAGCAAAGGCCCAACTGCCGATGGAAATCTTCATGGCGCCTCCCTCACTCCCCCTTCTTCACCTTCACCCATTGCCCGCCCGCACAGGCCTCCAGCACCGCGTCCAGCACGAGCTGGCACTTCAAGCCGTCCTCGAAGGTGGGCGAGACCGGCCGGTCCTCGGCCAGCGCCAGCAGCAGATCCGCCGCCTGGTTGGCGAAGGTGTGCTCGTAGCCGATGGCGCAGCCCGGCACCCACCACTTGTTCATATAGGGATGGCACTCCTCCCAGACCGAGATCTGCTTCCAGCCTTGCACGTGCTTGGGCTCGCGCGAATCGAAGTACCACAGCCGGCTCATGTCCTCCAGATTGAAATACAGACTGCCGTTCCGGCCGTTGATCTCGAAAATGTTGCCGTTCTTGCGCCCGTTGGCGAAGCGGGTGGCCTCGAAGTGCCCGATCGCTCCGTTGGCGTACCGGCAGACGAAAATCGAGGCGTCTTCGATCTCCACCCGGGCCCGGCCCCCTTCCGGGCGCTCCCGTTCGCTCACAAAGATCCGGCTCACGCCGGCCACCGACTCGATCTCCCCCGCCAGATAGTTCGACAGATCCACGATGTGGGAATGCAGGTCGCCGGTCACCCCCGACCCGGCCACCTCCTTGTCCATCCGCCAGACCAGCGGCGCCGCCGGATCCAGCGTCCAGTCCTGCAAATACAGCGCGCGGAAATGGTAAACCTCGCCCACGCGGCCCTCCTCGATCAACTGCCGGGCGAAGGCCACCGCCGGCACCCGCCGGTAGTTGAACCAGACCATGTTGGGCAGCCCGCTGCGCCGCGCCGCTTCCGCCATGCGCCGGGCTTGCTCCCCGTTCATGGCCAGCGGCTTCTCGCAGCAGACGATCTTGCCCGCCTCCAGGGCCGCCAGTGCGATGTCGTGATGAACGTGATTGGGCGCGCAGATGTCTACGATGCGCACTTCCGGGTCGTCAATCACCTCCCGCCAGTCCGTGACCGCCCTCTCCCAGCCCCAGCGCCGGGCGAACTCGTGCACCTTCGGACTGCGCGCGCAGACCGTCCTCAAGCGCGCTTTCAGGGGCGGGTCGAAGAAGATCGAGGCTTGCCGCCAGGCGTTGGTGTGGGCTTTGCCCATGAACTTGGCGCCGATCATGCCGATTCCGATGGTTGCCGTCATCAGAGTGTCCTTTCCGCTCGGGCGTTGCTCGCGGTCGCCGAGGCGACGCTCCTATCAGATACAACACGGCCGTGGCCGGATGCAAGGCCGCCGGTTGGCAGCCCAGCGGCGGGCCCGCGCTACCATGGCAGGGATGCCCCCCTGGGCTGTGCTGGCGCAGATCGTGATTCTGCTGGCGGGCGCCACCCTGCTGGGCCTGGCCGCCCAGCGGCTCGGCCAGAGTGCGGTGAGCGGCTACCTGCTGGCGGGCGTCCTGCTGGCGCCCTACCTGTTGCGCGGCACGGGCGCCGCCGCCGTCGGGCTGCTGGCCGAGATCGGCGTGGCGCTGTTGTTGTTCACCATCGGACTGGAATTTTCGCCGGCCCGCCTGCGCGCTCTGGGGTGGCACGTGGCGGCGCTGGGCCTGCTCCAGATCGCGGGCACGGCCTCCGCGGCGGCCGCCGGGGCGCGGGCGATCGGCTTGAGCTGGCGGCTGGCCGTCCTGATCGGGATCGCCGTCGCCATGAGCAGCACCACCGTGGTCCTGCGCCTGATCTCCGAGCGCAGCGAGCTGGACAGCGTGCACGGCCGCGCGGCCCTTGGGGTGTCTCTGTTGCAGGACCTGGCCGTGATTCCCGCCATGCTGCTGGCCGCTCTGCCCGCCGGAGCGGCGGGCCCGCTGCTGTTAGGGGCTGCGCTGGTGAAGGCCGTGGGCCTGCTGGGCGCCATGTACGTGCTGATCCGCTGGGCCATCCCTGCGGTATTGATGCCCGCCGCCGGCGGCCGCAACCGCGACCTGCCCGTGCTGCTGTCCACCGTGGTCTGCCTGGGAGCGAGCTGGGCTGCGCACGCCCTGGAGCTTCCGGCCGTGCTGGGCGCTTTCGCGGCCGGCCTGCTGCTTTCCCAGTGCGCCCTGGCCGATCAGATTCGCGCCGACGTGATCCCTTTGCGGGCCGCCTTCCTGCCGCTGTTTTTCGCCTCCGCCGGCATGCTGGCCGGCGTTTCGGGCTGGGCCGGCGCCGGCCGGATGCTTGGGCTGGTCGTCGCCTTGACGGTTTTAAAAACGCTGGTGGTGACCCTGGCCGGGGTGGCCTTGCGCCTGCCTCCGGGCGGGGCGCTGCGCGCCGGCCTCATGCTGGCCCAAATCGGGGAATTTTCCTTCGTCCTGTTGGAATCCGCCCGGCGCTCCGGCTTGCTGGAGGAGGCGCTGTTCCGGCTGCTGCTCTCGGTGTCGGTGACGACCCTGCTTCTGAGTCCGCCGCTGGTCGGCGCCTCCGGCGCTCTGGCCTCGGCTTTGGAGGCGGTTTTGCGGCGGCGAACCGGGCTCGCGCCGGTCCCCTTGCCCGAGGCGGCCCCGGCTCGTCGCGGCCACGTGCTCGTGATCGGCTACGGACCGGCGGGCCGGCAGGTCGCCGCCCATTTGACCTCTCGCGGCCTGCCCGTGCTGGTCCTGGATCTGAACCCCAGGACCCTGGCCGAGGGCGGTCCCTCGGCGCTCATCGAGTATGGCGACGCCACGCAGCAAGAGATTCTGGAACGCGCCGCCGTCCAGCGGGCCCGGGCCGTGGTGGTCACGGCGCCCGACCCGCTCACCGCGCGCAACATCATCGCACAGGTCCGGCGCATGGCCCCGCAGGCGCTGGTGATCGTCCGGGCGCGCTACCACATTCACCGCGACCTGCTGCGCGAGGCGGGCGCCGACCGGCTGGTGAGCGAGGAGGTCCTGGTGGGACGCGAGCTGGCCGCCGAAACCCTGGACGCTCTGGGCGAGAGGGCCTGAAGCCCCGGCGCAAGGGCGCGCTATGCTACCAGGGATGACTCACGCCCCCTTCCGCTTGGACGGCAAGACCGCCCTCATTACCGGCGGCGCCAGCGGCATCGGCGAAGCCACCGCGCGCCTGTTCGCGGCCGCCGGGGCCTCCGTGCTCATCCTCGACCTCAACCGGGAACGCGCCGAAGCGCTGGCCGCCGCCCTCCCGGGCGCCCGCGCCCTCCCCTGCGACATCACCTCCGAGGAGCAGGTGGCGCGGGCCTTCGCCGGGCTGGCTCGCCTGGACGTGCTGGTCAACAACGCCGGCATCGGCCTGGTAGGCGGCATCGAGGAAACTTCGCCCGAGGACTTCCGCCGCCTGTTCCGGGTCAACGTGGAGGGTCTGTTCCTGGTGACCCGCGCCGCCTTGCCCCTGTTGCTCGCCGCCCGCGGCGCCATCATCAACCTGGGCTCGGTGGCGGGGCTGATCGGCGTTCGCAGGCGCTTCGCTTACTGCGCCACCAAGGGGGCGGTGGTGGCCCTGACCCGCCAGCTCGCCGTGGATTATCCCCGCCAACTGCGGGTCAACTGCATCTGCCCCGGCACGGTCGAGACCCCCTTCGTCGAAGACTATCTGGAGCGCTACCACAAGCACGAGAAAGAGAAGATCCGCGCCGAACTCCACCAGCGCCAGCCCCTGGGACGGATGGGCCGCCCGGAGGAAATCGCCTGTCTGGCGCTCTACCTGGCTTCCGAGGAGGCCGCCTTCGTGACCGGCTCGATCCTGACCATTGACGGCGGCTGGACGGCCGCCTGATTCAGGCCTCCGCCTGGATCTGCTCGGCCAGATAGCGCTCGTAGCCCACTTCGCGGATCAGGTGGAGTTGGGTCTCCAGCCAGTCCACGTGCTCCTCCTCGTCTTCCAGAAGCTTCTCCAGCAACTCGCGCGAGCCGTTATCGCCGGCTTCGGCGGCGGCGCGCACCGCGCGATTGTACATCGCCACGGCATCCCGCTCCAGGGCCAGGTCGTTTTCCAGTTGCTCGCGGACGTCCCGCCCGATCCGCAACTGGGCGGGGCCGCAGAGATTGGGCTCGCCCTCCAGGAACAGGATGCGCTCGATCAACTCCTCGGCGTGCTTCATCTCGGCCAGGGAGTTGCGCTTGATGTGCTGGTAGAGCCGCCGGTAGCCCCAGTTCTGGTTCATCTCGGCGTGCAGGAAATACTGATTGATGGCGGTGAGCTCTTCGCTGAGAGCCTCGTTGAGAAGGGCGATCACTTGCGGGTTTCCGCGCATAGACAATCTTGTGCCTCCCGGACGGCTTGCCGTCGGATTTTCCACTCAGTATAGGAGATGCGGGCAGCCGCCGGGAGGTCGCCGCGGCCGGCTTCCAGGCCGGTGGGCGGAGCGTCCCGCCGCCGCCTCACTTGATCCGCTCGTCGCGCTCGATGCGGCCGTCGCGGATGTGGATGACGCGGTGGGCATGCATGGCGATGTCGTGCTCGTGGGTCACCAGCACGATCGTGTTGCCCTGCTGGTGCAGCCGGGCGAAGATGCCCATGATTTCGTTGCCGGTCGCGGTGTCGAGGTTGCCGGTGGGCTCGTCGGCCAGCAGAATCGAAGGGTTGTTCACCAGGGCCCGGGCGATGGCTACCCGCTGGCGCTGCCCGCCGGAGAGTTCGCTCGGCTTGTGGTACATGCGGTCTTCCAGATCCACCTGCCGAATGGCCTCGACCGCCCGTTGCAGCCGCACTTCCGAGGGCAGCCCGGCGTAAATCAGCGGCAGCTCCACGTTGTGCAGAGCGGTGGCCCGGGGCAGCAGGTTGAAGGTCTGGAAGACGAAGCCGATCTCCTTGTTGCGGATCCGCGCCAGCTCGTCGTCGCTCAGATCGCTGACCAACTGCCCGTTGATGTAATACAGGCCGCGGGTGGGCGTGTCCAGGCAGCCGATCAGGTTCATCAGCGTGGACTTGCCCGAACCCGACGGCCCCATGATGGCCACGTACTCGCCCCGGCGGATCTCCACATCCACGCCCCGCACGGCGTGGATCTCCTGCTCGCCCATCAAATAGGTCTTCCAAAGATCGTAGGTGCGGATCACGACGCCGTCGCGCCGCAATTGTTCGCCGCGCTCGGCGGTTGCCTCGACTGCTCGCGCCATAGGTTTCCTTCCTGCTGGGCGGGCCGCTCCCTCAGGCCTGGTCCGAACGAACCGGGGCCTTGTTGTCCACCTTCACGCGCGCCTGATTGCGCACGGTGCGGATCACGCGGTAGCTGCCCGTAATAATCTCTTCGCCTTCCTTCAGACCGCTGACGACTTCGATGTCGGTCGCCCCCGTGATGCCGGTCTCCACCTTGCGGAAAACCGCCTTCTCGCCCTGGATCACGAAGACGCCCTGGATCTCCTCCTTGCGCGCCTTCTCGGCCGCCGGGTCCGTCTTGCCCGCCGCCTGGACGCCCCCTTTGCGCGCTTCCTCCAGATCGCCCCGCTGGCGCACGGTGAGGGCTTGAATCGGGATGGTCAGGACGTTCTTGCGCGTGGCGGTGGTGATCTTGGCGGTGCACGACAGGCCCGGCCGAATCTCCCCGGGCGGATTGTCCAGCGCGATCACCACCTTGAAATCCTTGGCTTCCTGGCTGGAGATGGCGCTCTGGGAAGCGGCCAGGCCGGTCGAGCGCAGGATGGCCGTGTTGCCGATCTCGATCACCCGGCCCTGGAAGGTCTGGTTCGGGATGGCGTCAATGGTCACCGTTGCGACCTGGTCCAGCTTGACGTTGACGATGTCGGTCTCGTCCACCTTCACCTCGGCGGTGATCAGCGACATGTCGGCGATGGTCATGATCAGGCTGGCGGGCGAATTCTGGATGCCGGGCACCACCGTCTCGCCCACCCGCACCGGCAGGTTGGTCACCACCCCGTCCAGCGGCGCCACCGCGAAGGTGCGCTGAAGCACGTCGCTGGCCCGCCTCAGGTTGGCCTGCGCCAGCGCCACCCGCTTCTGCGCCGCCGCAAGCTGGGAGGCCACCTGCGCCCGCTGGGCCCGAGTCTGGGCCAGGCGCGCTTCGGCCTCCCTGAGCGCCGCCTGCCGGGCGTCGAATTCGATGCGCCGCTGATCGTATTCCTGCCGGGAAATCAGCCGCTCCTGGAAGAGCTTCTCGGCCCGGCCGAAATTGATGCGGGCCTGCTCGAGCTCGGCCTTGGTCCGGTCCAGCGTGGCCTGCGCCGTCACCAGGTTTTCGTCCGCCACCCGCAGCGCCGCCTCCGCCGCAGCCGACTCGGCCTCGGCCTGGCTCAGCCCCGCACGCTGCGCCTGCACCTCCGCTTCCGGCTGTACCGACTCCAGGCGCGCCAGCAACTGCCCCTTGCGCACCCGGTCGCCTTCCTTGACCAGAATCTCCGTGATTCGCGAGGGCGAAACGGCGTTGGTTCCGATGTTGATGTAGTTGCGCGGCTTGATTTCGCCGGAGGCCGTCACCAGCGAGACCAGATCCTGCCGCACGACCCGCCCGGTCTGCACCGTCACCACGCCCCGCTGGTTATACTTGACTCCCCCGTAGACGCCCCCGGCGATCAAAATCGCCACTAAGATCCCGAGCCAGATCTTCCACTTGCGCTTCACGCACCACTCCTCATCTCATCAAGACGACCGCCGGCAAGCAAATGTTCCGGACCTCCGCCTTCGATTGGCGCTTTTTCCGCTCCTCGCGGGCGGACAAGGGAACCGCCTCGCGCCCGGTCCCCTTCCCTGAAATTCCCATGGTAACACCCCCGGGGCGCCGGCAAGGCCGCCTCCGGCCGCCCCGCGCGCCAGGCCCGCCCTGTGCCATCATCTGCTAGATGAACCGCCGGTCCACCTTTTGGCTCATGGCCCTCGCCCTGCCGGCGGCCTGGGCCGCCGCCCAGCCCTTCCCCGCTACGCCCCCCGCCCGCCTCCGCATCGTGGAGCAATGGCTGGCCGAGCAGCTTGTCGAACACCGGATCCCGGCCCTTTCCGTTGCCGTGGCCGACCGCTTCCAGCCCCTCTGGTCGGGCGCTTTCGGCCTGGCGGATCTGGAAAACAACGTGCGCGCCGCGCCGGGCACCGTGTTTCGCCTGGGCTCGATTTCCAAGCCCATCGCCGCCGTGGCCGCCCTCCAGTTGGCCGAGCGCGGCCGGCTGGATCTGGACGCCCCCGTGCAAAAATACGTGCCCTCGTTTCCCGAAAAACCCTGGCCCATTACGCCCCGCATGTTGCTGGCTCACTTGAGCGGCATCCGCCACTACCGCAATCCCCAGGAGCTGCTCAGCACCCGCCATTACGGCGATCTGCTGGAGCCGTTGAAAATCTTCGCCGCCGATCCGCTGGAATTCCAACCCGGCACGAAGTTCCGTTACACCACCTACGGCTACGTCCTGCTGGGCGCGGTCATCGAGGCGGCCGCCGCCACGCGATTCGCCGACTATTTGCGGGAGAACGTGCTGGCCCCCGCCGGATGCCTGCGCGTTCAGCCCGACGACGTCTACCGCATCATTCCCAACCGCGCCCGCGGCTACCGCCGCACCCCTTCCGGCGCCGTCGAGAATTGTCCCCTGGCCGACACCAGCAACAAGATTCCCGGCGGTGGCCTGCTGGCCACGGCCGAAGACCTGGTGCGCTTCGCCCTGGCGCTCCAGCAAGGGCGTTTGCTCAAGCCGGAGACCGTCCGCCAGATGTTCACCTCGCAGCGCACCAGCGACGGCCGGCCCACCGGCTACGGTCTGGGCTGGTATGTCGGCGAGCGGGCGGGCAAGCGATGGGTCGAGCACAGCGGCTCGCAGCCCGGCGCCTCCACCGAGCTGCTGATGCTGCCCGAGCGCGGCCTGGCGGTGGCGGTTCTCACCAACCTGGAGCGCGCGCCCGCCCGCGCCATCGCCCTGCGGCTGGCGGACCTGCTCATCCAGTGAGCGGGGACGCCCCGCGCTTGTGATAGATTGGCCCATCGGAACTGTTGGGAGGTGGACGTGCAAATCAGCCGTCGCAACTTGTTGCTCACCGCCAGCGTCTTGCGCGCCGCTCCTCCGCCCCCGGCCGCCGCCAGGATCGCCGGGCCGCCCGGACGCCGCTTTCAGGGCGAAGCCCTGCGGGAAATTGCCTTCCCGCTGGGCGGCATCGGAACCGGCACGGTCTCGCTGGGCGGATACGGAAACCTGCGCGATTGGGAAATCTTCAACCGCCCCAACAAAGGCGGCGTGCTCCCGCTGACCTTCGTCGCTGTGCGCCTGGAAGGGGGCGGCTTGAAAAAACCGCTCATCCGCGTGCTCGAGCGGCGGCCCCATCCGCCGTTCACCGGCGCTTCCGGGGCGCCCCGCGAAACCGCTCTCGGGCTGCCCCGCTTCCGCGAGGCGGTCTTCACGGGCGCTTACCCGTTCGCCCACCTGCGCCTGACGGACGCCCGCCTGCCGGTCGAGGTCGCCCTGGAAGCCTTCAACCCCATGATCCCGCTGGAGACCGACGATTCCGGCTTGCCCGTGGCAATCCTTACCTACGAGCTGCGCTCGCGCGCCGCGGCGCCGCTTTCGGCCGCCGTGGCCTTCTCGATCCTGAACCCGGTGGGCTACGACGGCGTCACCCGCCTGAGGGGCCGCCGCGCCCCCTTCTTCGGTGGGAACCTCAACGAGCTGCGGCGCGAGGCGGGTCTGGCCGGCCTGTTCCTGAGCTCGCGCAAATATCCGCCCGATTCCCCGCGCTCGGGCTCGCTGGCTCTGGTGACCGACCAGCCGGAGCTGTCCTGGCGCTTGCAGTGGCGCCACGGCCGCTGGTGGGACGAATTCCACGACTGGTGGGACGAGTTCCTATCCCGGGGCCGCTTTGCGAACCTGGAGGCGGCGCCCTCGGCCGAGGGCGAGAGCGAGTACGCCACTCTGGCGGCGCACCTGGAGCTGGGGCCGGGCGAAACAAAACAAGTCACTTTTGTTTTGGCCTGGCGCTTCCCCTGGACCGAAAACTACTGGACTTCCCAACCCGAACTCCAGGCCAGGCCCCTCCGCAATCACTACGGCACGCGCTGGCCCTCGGCCTGGGAGCCGGCCGCCTACGCCCTCTCCAACCTGCCCTCCCTGCGCCGCCGCAGCCTCCGCTACCGCGATCTGCTCTGGAGCTCCACCCTCCCGGAAGCCGTCCTGGACGCCGTCTCCAGCCAGGCCTCCATCCTGCGCACCAACACCCTCATGCTCATGGAGAACAAGCTGGTGCTGGCCTTCGAGGGTTGCAACGACAACGCCGGCTGCTGCCCCATGAATTGCACCCACGTCTATAACTACGAGCAGACCCTCGCCCACCTCTACCCCGAGCTCGAGCGCAACATGCGGGAGACCGATTTCCTGATGAACCTGCGCCCCGACGGCTCGATGAGCTTCCGCACTCCCGTCCCCTTGCGCCCCGGCGGCCACCCCAAGATGATCCCGGCCGCCGACGGCCAGATGGGCTCGATCCTCAAGACCTACCGCGAGTGGCGCCTCTCGGGCGATGACGCCTGGCTGGCCCGGCTCTGGCCGCACCTCAAGCGGGCCCTCGAGTACGCTTGGAAGGCCTGGGACGCCGACCGCGACGGCGTCATGGAAGGCGAACAGCACAACACCTACGACATCGAGTTCTATGGGCCCAACTCGATGGTCGGCGCCCTCTATCTGGGCGCCCTGGAGGCGGCCGCCCGCATGGCCCGCCGGCTGGGCGACGCCGAGGCCGCCGATCGCTACCAGGAGCTGCGCCGCCGGGGCTCGGAGCTGCTGGACCGCCTGTTGTGGAACGGCGAATATTACGTCCAGAAGGTGGACGAGAAACAGCAGCAGGCCTCGCGCTATCAGTACGGCGAGGGCTGCCTCTCGGATCAGTTGCTCGGCCAGTGGTTCGCCGAGATCGTGGACCTGGGCAAGCTGCTCCCCGCCGAGCACGTCCGCACCGCCCTGGCTTCGATCTTCCGCTACAACTTCCTCAGCGACTTCAGCCAGTTCGCCAACGTGCAGCGCATTTACGCCCTGGACGATGAGCAGGGGCTGCTGGTGTGCAGTTGGCCGCGCGGCAAGCGGCCCGCCCTTCCCTTGGTTTATGCCGACGAAGTCTGGACCGGCATCGAGTATCAGGTGGCCGCCCACTTGATTTACGAGGGCATGGTCAAGGAGGGACTGGCGATCGTCGAGGCCCTCCGCCGCCGCTACGACGGCGTGCGGCGCAACCCCTACAACGAAATTGAGTGCGGTCATCACTACGCGCGGGCCCTGGCGAGCTGGTCGCTGCTCACCGCCCTCTCGGGTTTCGCCTTCTCCGCTCCGGACAAGGAGATCCGCTTCCGCCCCCGCCTGGCGCGCGCCGAGTTTCGCTGCCTGTATTCGGCCGGGGTGGCCTGGGGCTCCTACCGGCAACGCCTGGCGCAGGGAAAGCTGGAGGCCGAGCTGAGCGTCGAGGGCGGCCGGCTCGAGCTGGCGCGGATGCGCCTGCCCTTCTCCGGCCCGAGCGCCCGGGTCCTCACGCGCGGACAGGCGAAGGCCACCGTGCGGGACGGCGAAGCTCTGATCGAGTGGCCTTCACCCCTCCGCCTGGGCCCCGGCGAGATCCTCCGCCTCACCCTGGCCTGAGGCCGCCCCGCCGCGGGGGCGGGCGTCGTATCATAGGCGGCAGGAGAGAATCCCCCCGAGAAAGGAGAACCGCCGTGCAAGCCCTTGAGGCTCGCTTCCTATTGAATTTCCTCCTGCCCCAGATCCGAAACGAAACCGCCACCACCCGTAAGGTCCTGGCCGCCGTCCCCGCCGACAAGGGCGACTACCGGCCCCATCCCGCCTCCAAAAGCGCCTTGGAGCTGGCCTGGCATCTGGCCTCCTCCGACTACTGGTTCCTGGAGAGCATCCTGCGCGGCCAGTTCTCGGCCGAGGAAGGCGGCATGCCCTCGCAACTGCGCTCGCCCGCCGACGTGGCCGCCTGGTATGAAAACAACGTGCCCCCCCTGGTGGACCGACTCTCGGATCTCTCCGACGAGCAACTGCTGCGGGAAGTCCCGTTTTTCGGCCTGATGAGCTGGCCCGCCGTCGGCTATCTCTTGCTGGCTATTGTGCACGGCGTGCATCACCGCGGCCAGCTCTCCGCCTACCTGCGGCCTATGGGCGGCAAAGTGCCCTCGATTTACGGCGGCAGCGCCGACGAGCCGCTCCAACCGCCGGCCTGAAAGCAGCGGCTCGTCAAGGCTGAGCCGGACGCTCCTGGAGCAACTCCAGGAACTGCTGGGCGGCGCGCCCGAACCTCTTCCGCCGCAAGTGAATGATCCCCAAGGGCCGCACCGGCGCAGGCTCCAGCGGGATCGCCGTCAGCCGGCCCTGGCGCACCTCTTCTTGCATGATCCGGGCCGGCAGAATGCTCAACCCGGCGCCCGCCGCCACCGCTTCCTTGACCGCCGCGATGTTGTCGAAGTGCATCACGACGCGCACTTCCACCCCCTGCTCGGCCAGGAACCGGTCAATCCGGCGGCGGATGGGAAGATCCTCGTCGAAGGCGATGAAATCCAGACCGGCCAGCTCGGCCGGGGCCAGACGAGGCCGCTCCGCCAGGACGTGGCCCGGCGCCGCCGCCACTTGCATCCGCTCCTGGCGCCACGGCCGGACCGCCACCAAACGGCTCGGTTCCGGGTAGCTCACCAGACCCAGGTCGGCCCGCCCGCTTTCCACCGCCTCGTAAACCTTTTCCGGCCGCAGGTATTCCACCTCGATCCGGGCTTGGGGGTGGCGCCGCCCGTACTCCGCCCGAAGCTCCGCCATCTCGGAGATGCCCACCGAGTAGATGGCTGCCACCCGGACCACCCCCTCGACTTCGCCCCTCAATCGCTCCAGCGCAGCGTCCAGATCCTCCTTGCGGCGCAGCACGTCGCGGCAGAATTCGTAGTACAGGCGGCCGGCGGCGGTCAAGGCCACCGGGCGCCGGCTGCGATCCAGCAGCTTCAGGCCCAGACGGGCCTCCAACTCGCGGACGTACTGGCTGGCAGCCGGCTGGCTGATCTGATTCATCGCCGCTGCCCGGCTGAGACTGCGAATTTGGGCTATGTCCCTGAACAGCTTGAGGTGGGCAACGTCCACGCCAAGAGGCTACCATAAGACCAGCCTATATAGCAAGCCGTCATTTTCCAGTTGACTTATCCTGGCCCTTCCGCTATCCTGTTTCCAATACCCCCTGTGGCTCACGGGGGACTTTCTATACAGGCTGCGGTCAACTCGGCCGCTGGAGGTGTAGCGCCGCATGGACCAGACTGAGGACGACCGGTTCCCCCACGGGTTTCCCGGACCGCAGGGCCTTTACGATCCCCGCGCCGAGCGCGACGCCTGCGGCATCGGCTTCGTGGCCCATCTCAAGGGCCGCAAGTCCCACCAGATCATCGAGCAGGGCATCCGCATCCTGATCAACCTCACGCATCGGGGCGCCGCCGGTTGCGACCCGGAGACCGGCGACGGCGCCGGCCTGCTCATCCAGATCCCCCACGAATTCTTCGCCGCCGAGTGCGACCGCCTCGGCTTCGCACTGCCCCCGCCTGGCCGCTACGGCGTGGGGATGGTGTTCCTTCCCGTCGAGCGGCACGAGCGCCTGCTGGCCGAGGGCGTCCTCGAGCGGATCGCGCGCGAAGAGGGCCTGGAAGTGCTGGGCTGGCGCGACACCCCGGTGGATGACACCGCCATCGGACGCCTGGCTCGGGCCTCCCGCCCTTACATCGAGCAGATCTTCCTGGCCCCGGCTAACGGCCTGGACCAGGACGCCCTGGAGCGCAAGCTCTACGTGGTGCGCAAGCGCGCCGAACGGGAGATCGCCGCCGGCGAGCTGCGCGAGAAGGGGCACTTTTACGTGCCCTCGCTCTCGACGCGCACCATCGTTTACAAAGGCCTGCTGCTGGCCCCTCAAATCGCCCGCTTTTACAAAGAGCTCTCGGATCCGGCCCTGGTTAGCGCCCTCTGTTTGGTGCACCAGCGCTTCTCCACCAACACCTTCCCCACCTGGCAGCTTGCCCACCCCTTCCGCTACCTCTGCCACAACGGCGAGATCAATACCCTGCGCGGCAACGTGGCTTGGATGCACGCCCGCCAGTCCGTGCTGGCCTCCCCGCTGTTCGGCGAGGACATCCGCAAGCTGTTCCCCATCTGCACGCCGGGCGGCAGCGATTCGGCCATGCTGGACAACGCCGTCGAGTTGCTGCATCTGGCCGGCCGCAGCCTGCCCCACGTGCTGGCCATGCTGATTCCGGAGGCCTGGGCGGGGGATCCCTCCATGAGCGCCGAAAAGCGCGCCTTCTACGAGTACCACGCCTCGCTGATGGAGCCCTGGGACGGCCCGGCCGCCATCGCCTTCACCGACGGGCGGCTGATCGGCGCCACCTTGGATCGCAACGGTTTGCGGCCCGCCCGCTACCTGGTCACCGCCGACGATCTGGTCATCCTGGCCTCCGAGTCCGGCGTGCTCCCGATCGCTGCGGAGCAGGTGCGCGCCAAAGGCAAGCTTCAGCCCGGACGGATGTTCCTGGTGGACACCGGGGAGGGGCGCATCGTCCCCGACGAGGAGATCAAGCATCGCCTGGCCACCCGCCAGCCTTACGCCGAGTGGCTGCGCCGCCATCAGATCACGATTGACAAGCTGCCCGAGCCGCCCCGCTGCCATCCCACCGATTTTGAAACCATCCGCCGCCGCCAGCGCTGCTTCGGCTACACCGAGGAAGAACTCAAGATGATCCTGACGCCCATGGCGGCCGCGGGCGAAGAGCCGGTCGGCTCGATGGGCGTGGACACTCCCCTGGCGTGCCTGTCGGATCGCCCCCAACTCCTGTTCAACTACTTCAAGCAGATGTTCGCCCAGGTGACCAACCCGCCGATTGACCCCATTCGCGAGGAGCTGGTCATGTCGCTGGCCAGCTTCATCGGCACCGAGCGCAACATCCTCGAGGAGACCCCCGAGCACTGCCACACCCTCAAGCTGCCCCATCCCATCCTGACCAATCGCGACTTGGAGAAGCTGCGCCGCGTCTCCTGGGGCGACTTCCTGGCCATCACCCTGCCCGCCCTGTTCCGCGTCGAGGGCGGGGCCAAGGAGCTGCGCCGGGCTCTGGACGGCCTGTGCCGCCGCGCTTCGCTGGCCATCCACAGCGGCTACACCCTGCTCATCCTTTCCGACCGCGGCTTCGACGAGGACTACGCCCCCATTCCCAGCCTGCTGGCTCTCACCGCGGTCCACAACCATCTGGTGCGCGAGGAGACCCGCACCCAGGTGGCCCTGATCGTCGAGTCGGGCGAACCGCGCGAAGTGATGCACTTCGCCCTTCTGATCGGCTACGGAGCCAGCGCCGTCAACCCCTACCTGGCCATCGAGACCCTGGAGGACCTCCACCGGCGCGGCTGCCTGCCGCCCGGCTTGAGCTTCGAGGACGCCCTGCGCAACTACAAACGGGCGATCAACAAGGGCCTCCTGAAGGTCTTCTCCAAGATGGGCATCTCGACTCTCCAGAGCTACCGGGGCGCCCAGATCTTCGAGGCCGTCGGCCTCAACAAGGAACTGGTCGAGCGCTACTTTACCGGCACCCCCTCGCGCATCGAGGGCGTCGGCCTCGACGTGCTGGCCCGCGAAGCCGCCCTGCGCCACGCCCACGCCTTCCTCCCGCCGGCCGAGCCGGAGCCGGAGCTGGAGTTGGGCGGAAACTTGCGCTATCGGGCGGGCGGCGAGTATCACCTGTTCAACCCGCTCACGATCACGAAGCTTCAACATGCCGTGCGGGCCGAGAGCTACGCCACCTACCGCGAATACGCCGAGGCGATTGATGACCAGAACCGGCGCTGCGCCACGCTGCGCGGTCTGCTGGAGTTCAGGCTCGCGCCGCGCCCGTTGCCCCTCGAGGAGGTCGAGCCGGCCGGCGAGATCGTCAAGCGCTTCTCGACCGGCGCGATGTCGTTCGGCTCGATTTCCAAGGAGGCCCACGAGACCCTGGCCCGGGCCATGAACCGCATCGGGGGGAAATCCAACACGGGCGAGGGCGGCGAGGACGAAGAGCGCTTCCACGATGAGCGCCGCAGCGCCGTCAAGCAGGTCGCCTCGGGCCGCTTCGGGGTGACGGCGAATTACCTGGTCAACGCCGACGAGCTTCAGATCAAGATCGCCCAGGGCGCCAAGCCGGGCGAAGGCGGCCAGCTTCCCGGCCACAAGGTGGATGAGATCATCGCCCGCGTGCGCCACGCCATCCCCGGCGTGCAGTTGATCTCGCCCCCGCCCCACCACGACATCTACTCGATCGAAGACCTGGCTCAGCTCATTTACGATCTGAAGAACGTGAACCCCCGGGCTCGGATCTCCGTGAAGCTGGTTTCCGAGTCCGGCGTAGGCATCGTCGCGGCCGGGGTGGCCAAGGCTCATGCCGACCTGATCCTGATCAGCGGCCACGACGGCGGCACCGGCGCCTCGCCGCTGACCGCCATCCGCCACTCGGGCACTCCCTGGGAGTTGGGCCTGGCCGAAACCCAGCAGGTACTGGTGCTCAACGACCTGCGCAGCCGCGTGCGCCTCCAGGTGGACGGCAAGCTGCAAACCGGGCGCGACGTGGTGATCGCCGCCCTGCTGGGCGCCGAGGAGTTCGGTTTCTCGACCGCTCCCCTGGTGGCCTTGGGCTGCTTGATGATGCGCAAATGCCATCTGAACACCTGCCCGGTGGGCATCGCCACCCAGAATCCCGAGTTGCGCCGCCGCTTTCAGGGGCAGCCCGAGCACCTCATCCGCTATTTCTTTTTCGTGGCCGAACAGGTCCGCGAGCTGATGGCCCGGTTGGGCTTCCGCACCATGGACGAGATGATCGGGCGGGTGGACCGGCTCGAGATGCGCCGCCGGGAGGATCACTGGAAAATTCGCGGGCTGGACCTGTCCGCGATCCTTTACAATCCCGCCACCCCGTCCCGCGTGGGCCGGCGTTGTCTGCGCGCCCAGGATCACGGTCTCGAGCGGGCTCTGGACCACGAGCTGATCGAGCGCGCCCGGCCGGCCCTGGAGCGGGCCGAGCCGGTCGAGTTCGCGCGCGAGATTCGCAATGTGCACCGCTCGGTGGGCGCCATGCTGAGCGGCGAGATCACGCGCCGTTACGGCTCGGCCGGCCTGCCCGAGGACACCATCCGCATTCATTTCACGGGCTCGGCGGGCCAGAGCTTCGGGGCCTTCCTGGCCCCCGGCGTCACCCTCACGCTGGCCGGCGACGCCAACGATTACATCGGCAAGGGGCTGAGCGGCGGAAGGCTGATTGTGTACCCTCCGCCGGGCTCGCGCTTCCGGCCGGAGGAGAACGTTCTGATCGGCAACGTGGCCCTCTACGGGGCTACCGGCGGCGAGGCCTTCTTTAGCGGCGTGGCCGGCGAGCGCTTCGCGGTGCGCAATTCGGGCGCCGTGGCGGTGGTCGAGGGTACGGGCGACCACGGTTGCGAGTACATGACCCGCGGGCTGGTGCTCGTGCTGGGCCGCACGGGCCGCAACTTCGCCGCCGGCATGACCGGCGGCCTGGCCTTCGTGCTGGACGAGACCGGCGAGTTCGCCCGCTATCGCTGCAACCGCGCGGGCGTGGATCTGGAGCCGCTGGCCGATAGCGCCGACATCGAGCAGGTGCGCAGCCTCCTCGAGCGGCATCAACGCCTGACGGGCAGTCCGCGCGCCGCCTGGATCCTGGAGAACTGGGCGGCGGTGCTGCCCTTGTTCGTCAAGGTGTTCCCGCAGGAATACCGGCGCGTGCTGGGCGCGGCGCGTCCCGCCGTGGAGGCGCCGCTGTTCGCTCCGCCGGCCGGGGAGAGCAGGCAGGTGCTGCATGGGTAAGGTGACCGGCTTCCTGGAATACGCCCGCGAGTCGGCCGAGCGACGCCCGGTCGCCGAGCGCATTCAGGATTTCTTCGAAATCGAGCTGCCCTTTCCGGAGGAGCGCCTGCGCCGCCAGGCCGCACGCTGCATGGATTGCGGCGTGCCCTTCTGTCACAGCGGCTGCCCGCTCGAGAACCTGATCCCGGACTGGAACGACGCGGCCTTCCAGGGCCGCTGGCCGGAGGCCGCGCGGCTGCTGCACTCCACCAACAACTTCCCCGAGATCACCGGCCGCGTCTGCCCGGCGCCCTGCGAAGCCTCCTGCGTGCTGGCCATCCACCAGCCCGCCGTCGCCATCAAGCAGATCGAGAAGGCCGTCGCCGAGCGCGCCTGGCGGGAGGGTTGGGTGCGTCCCGCGCCCCCCGCCGCGCGCAGCGGCAAGCGCGTGGCCGTGGTGGGCTCGGGGCCGGCCGGGCTGGCTGCCGCCCAGCAGTTGAACCGCGCCGGACACCTGGTCACGGTCTTCGAGAAGGCCGACCGCCTGGGCGGCTTGCTGCGTTACGGCATCCCGGACTTCAAGCTCGAGAAGCACGTGCTCGACCGGCGGCTCGAACAGCTCGCCGCCGAGGGCGTGGTCTTCCAGACGCGCGCCTGCGTGGGCGGCAACGTGCCCGTCGAGGATTTGCGGCGCGACTTCGACGCCCTCCTGCTGGCCGGCGGCGCCGAACAGCCCCGCGACCTGAACGTTCCCGGGCGCGGCCTGGCGGGCGTGCATTTCGCCCTGGACTTCCTCATCCAGCAGAACCGGCGCACGGCGGGGGATTGGATTGAGCCTGAGCGGGAAATCCTGGCTGCCGGCAAGCGGGTGGTCATCATCGGCGGGGGCGATACCGGCGCCGACTGCCTGGGCACCTGCCACCGCCAGAAAGCCGCCTCCGTGCACCAGCTCGAGATCCTGCCGGAACCTCCGCCCCAGCGGGCCCCCGAGACGCCCTGGCCGCTGTGGCCGCGCCAATTGCGCATCGAAAGTTCCCACGAGGAGGGCGGCGTGCGCCTCTGGTCGGTGGCCACCTTGGAGCTGGTGGGCGACGAGCGCGGCCGCGTGCGGCAGCTTCGGGCGGTGCGCGTCGGCCCGCCGCCGGCCTTCGAGCCGGTTCCCGGCAGCGAGTTCACGCTCGAGGCCGACCTGGTCTTGCTGGCGCTGGGCTTCGCCGGTCCCGTGCGCCGGGGCCTGATCGAGCAGCTCGGCCTCGAGTTGGACGACCGGGGCAACCTGCGCACCGACGGCCGCTTCATGACCTCCGCCCCCGGCGTCTTCGCCGCCGGCGACATGCGCCGCGGCCAGTCCTTGGTGGTCTGGGCCATCGCCGAGGGCCGCGCCGCCGCCCGCGCCCTGGACCGCTGGCTGGCCTCCCGCGGCTGAGGCGGCGCCTGCCCCGGCCCGGCAGCCGTTGGTAGCATAGAGAGGCCATGGGCGCGCTCGAACGCCTGTACCATATCGAACGCCTGCTCAAGCAAAACCGCGCCGTGCCGATGCGCCGCCTGTTGGAGGAACTGGAAGTCTCGCGCGCCACCATCAAGCGCGATCTGGCCTACCTGCGCGACCGCCTGAATGCTCCGGTGGTTTGGGATCCGGCGCTGCGCGGCTACCGCCTTCAGGGCGACTACTCGATCCCGGCCTTGTATCTGAACGCGGCCGAGATCCAGGCCCTGCTGGTGCTGGATCACCTGGTGGGCCGCATCCAGCCCGAGCTGCTCGGCCCCCACGTGGCCTCCCTGCGCGTCTTGCTGGAGAAACTTTTGGGCGGTCCGGACCGCCGCGCCGAGCAGATCATGCGCCGCATACGCATCATTCCGGCCGCCTCGCGGCCGGTGGCGGCCGAGCATTTCCAGGCCGTCAGCGCGGCCCTGCTCTCGCGCAAGCGGCTCGAGATGGTTTACTACAGCCGCGCTCGCGGCGAGCGTTCCCGCCGGCAAGTCTCTCCCCAGCGGCTGGTGCACTACCGCGACAACTGGTACATGGACGCCTGGTGCCATCTCAAGGACGGCCTGCGCAGCTTTGCCCTGGACGCCATCGAGCAGGCTGAACTGCTGGATGCGCCCGCCCTGGAGATTGCCGATGAACGGCTGGACCGGGAGCTGGGCGCCGGCTACGGCATCTTTTCCGGACCTGAAACCCGCCTGGCTGTGCTGCGCTTTACGCCCCGCATGGCCCGCTGGGTCTCGCGCGAGCGCTGGCATGCGCAGCAGGCCGGGCGCTTCGAAACCGACGGGGCCTATGTGTTGGAGGTGCCCTATAGCGAGGACCGGGAGTTGATCATGGATCTGCTGCGATACGGCCCGGACGTGGAAGTGATTGCTCCTCAAGAGCTTAGGGAGAAAGTGCGGCAGGCCTTGCAGGGGGCCCTGCGCCTTTACGAAACCTAATCCGGCCGGGCTCATTCCCTGAGCCACCGCCTGCCTCATACTTACCGTATCTCCCTTGACAGTCGGTGAAGCAAGTCCGGGCAGCCCAGCAAGCTTGTGGCGGTCCCCGATGCGGCTTGTTCACGCCGACAATGGGAGGGGACTCGCCGCGGCCGGCATCCGCGGGCAGAGCTTTTGCGGGGGGTTCCGCCCAAAGGCCGGCTCGCGGCGAGGCCAGTAACGAGATTACAGCAATGCGCTTGCTGCACACATCGGACTGGCATCTGGGCCGCGCCTTGGCCGGCGAGCGCTTGATCGAGGACCAGGCCCATGCGCTCGACCAACTGATTGAGGCCGCCCGGGACTTCCGGCCCGACGCCGTCCTGATTTCGGGCGACATCTACGACCGTGCCCTGCCGCCACCGGAGGCGGTGGCGCTGCTGGATCATGTGCTCTCGGAGCTGATCCTGGACCTGGGTCTGCACGTCGTTCTCATCCCGGGCAATCACGACAGCCGGGAGCGACTGGGCTTCGCCTCCCGCCTGCTCGAGCGCAACCGCCTGCACATCGCGGGGCGCCGGGAGGCTTTCAAGTGGATCGAGTTGGCGAGCGGCTCCGGGCCGTGCCGGATCCTGGCGCTGCCCTATCTGGAGCCGGCGGAAGCCCGCGAGATCCTGGGCCGGGAGGACCTGGCGGACCACGAGGCGGCGCTGCGGGCCGCGATCGCCCAGGCGCTCTCGGAAGCCCGCGGCGGGCGGATCGTCGTGGCGGCTCACGCCTTCCTCGCCGGCGGGCAGCCGTCGGATTCCGAGCGAGCCTTGTCGGTCGGCGGCACGGGCGCCGTGGCGGCGGATTGCTTTGCGGGCTTCTGCTATGCAGCGCTGGGGCACCTGCACCGCGCGCAGTCGGTCGGAGAGGATCGCTTGCAGTATTCCGGCGCCCTTTTGAAATACTCTTTCGCCGAAGCGGACCAGCAGAAGTCGGTGAACCTGGTCGAGATCGCCCCGGACGGCGCGCTCCGCCTGCAACGTTACCCGCTCCGGACGCGCCGCGAGTTGCGCTGCCTGGAGGGCCGCTTCGACGATTTGATGCGAGCGGCGGCGCCGGGCGTCGGCCGTGAGGATCTGGTCAGCATTACCCTGCGCGATGACCGCCCGGTGCTGGACGCCGCCGCGCGCCTGCGCGAGCGCTACCCCAACTTGTTGCAGCTCTCCCAGCCGGGTCTGTTTGCGCCCGCATCGCACGCCCTGCGGCCCGTGGAGGGACCGGCTACAGGCCACATGGAGCTGTTCGAGGATTTCTTCCGGCAGGTGAGCGGGCGGCCGCTGGGGGCCGAGGAGCGCGCCGAACTGGAGGCCGCTCTGGAGCAGTTGCGCCGCCAGGAGCAGCAAGCATGAGGCCCATCCGCCTGACGCTGGCCGCCTTCGGCCCCTATCTCGGCCGCCAGGAGGTGGACTTCCGCCGCCTGGGTCAAAACCCGCTGCTGCTGATCTGCGGCCCCACCGGCGCGGGCAAGACCATGCTGCTCGACGCCATGTGTTTCGCCCTGTTCGGGGAGTGCTCGGGCGAGGTGCGCAGACCGGATTCCTTGCGCAGCCAGCACGCCCCGGCCGGCGTGCGCACCGAGGTGACCTTCGATTTCGCGGTCGGCGCCCAACAGTACCGCGTCCGGCGCGCCCCTGAGTGGGAGCGGCCCAAGCAGCGCGGGACCGGCACAACCTTCCAGAAGGCCGAAGCCGTCCTGTGGCGACGCACCGGATGGAAGGCGGACTCGGCCGAAGGGGAAGTTCTGGAAGCCCAGCCCAAGCGCGTCACCGAGGAGGTCGAGCGGCTGCTCGGCTTCACCAGCCGGCAATTCCGCCAGGTGGTCGTGCTGCCCCAGGGCGAATTCCAGCGCTTCCTGCACGCCGGCTCGAAGGAGCGCGAAGCCATCCTGGAGGCGCTCTTTCAGACCGGCGCCTGCCGCACCCTCCAAGAGATCCTGAGCCGGCGGGCCAGGGAGGCCGAGGAGCAGGTGCGCCGGAAGCTGACCGAGCGCGATCTGCTCCTCCAGCAAGCCGGGGCGGCCTCGCCCGAGGAGCTGGCGGCGGGCATCGGCCGGCTGGAGGCCGAATTCGAACAGACCCAGGCGAACCTGGCCTCCGCCGTTCAAGCCGAGCAACGCGCGCGGCAGGAGTTCGAGCAGGGCCGCGAGATCGAGCGCCGCTTCGCCGAGTTGCGCGAGGCCGCCGAGCTGTGGGACCGGCTGGAGGCGCAGCGCCCGGCCTTTCTCCAGAGAGAGGAGCGGCTGGCGCTGGCGCGCCGGGCCCTGCCGCTGGCGTCCTTGGAGAGCGAGCTCGAGCAGCGCCGCCGGGAGGCCGTCCAGGCCGAAAACGCGGGCCGGCAGGCCCGGCAGGAGTTAGAACGGGCCGCCCAGGCGCGGGAACAAGCTCTTCAGCGCCTCGAGCGTGAGACCGCCCGGCAGCCCGAGCGGGAGCGGGCACAAGCCCGCCGGCGCGAGATCGAGGGACTCGGCGCACGCCTCGAACTGCTGGCGCAAGCCCGACAACAGCGCGAGGCGGCGCTCGCCGCCCGTGACGCCGAGGCCGCGCGGCGAGCGGAGCTCGAGCAGTTGGCCGCCGAACTCTCCGCCGCCGAGCGGCGACGCCTTGAGGCCGAGCAGGCCGTCGCGGCGCGCCGGGCCGAATACGAGCAGGCCCGCGCGGAGGCGGGCAGAATCGAGGAGTTGTGGATCGCGGGCCAGGCCGCCGTGCTGGCTGCCGGGTTGGAGCCCGGCAAACCCTGCCCCGTTTGCGGCGCCACCGAACATCCCGCTCCGGCCGTAGCGGCTGGCGAGCTGCCGGGCGAAGACCGGCTCAGGCAAGCTCGCCGGGAGTGCGAGCTGGCCGAGAGGCGCTGGCGGCAAGCGGCGGACCAACAGGGCAGAGTCGCCGAAGAGATCGCCGGACTGAAGGACCGCCAGGCCATGCTGCGCCTCGAGTACGAACGGGCCCGGCAGGCGGCCCAGGCCGAGCTGGCGCGGGCGGAGGCCGTCCTGGCCGAGCGCGCCGCGGCGATTCCGGAGGAATTGCGCGATCCGGCGCGGTTGCGGGAGGCTCTCGCGGAGGCCGAGCGCGAGGCGGAGCGCCTGAGCAAAGCCTTTGCCGACGCGCAGACGGTGGCCAATTTCGCGGAGGCGGCCCTGGCCGAGGCTCGAGCGCGGGACCAAGCGGCCGGGGAGGCTGCCGTGGCCGCACGCGGCGCCCTGGGCGAATGCGAGCGCCGATTCGAGCAGAGCTTGGCGGAAGCCGGCTTCGCCTGCCTCGACGAGTATCGCGGGGCCCGCCTGAGCCCGCCCGAGATCGCTGAGCTGGAGCGCAGCCTTCAAGAGTACCGGGACCAATCCGCAGCGGCCCAAGACCGCCTGGAACGCGCCCGCGAGGCGACCGCAGGCCTCGAGCGGCCGGATTTGGCCGAGCTGCAAGCCCGGCTTGAGGAGGCCGCCGGGGAGTTGCAGCAGCGCCGCGCCGCGCAGGTGCGCCTGGAGCGCGACCTGGAACAGGCCCGCCGCTGGCGAGGCCGCCTCGAGGAACTGGCCGAAGAGCTCGTCGCGCTGGAGCAAAGGCAGCGGGTGGCCGCTTGCCTGGCGGACACGGCCTCGGGCAAGAACAACTTCAAGATCAACTTCCAGCGCTTCGTTCAGGTGACCCTGCTGGATCGGGTGCTGGAGGCCGCCTCGCTCCGCCTGCGCCTGATGAGCAAGGAGCGCTATCATCTCCGGCGGGCCGCCGGACCGCAGGATTATCGCCAGGCCGGCGGGTTGGATTTGGAGATCCTGGACGCGCACACCGGCCAGGCGCGCCATGTCTCGACGCTGTCGGGCGGGGAAAGCTTTCTGGCCGCTCTGTCGCTGGCCCTGGGGCTGTCGGACGTGGTGCAGGGCTGCGCCGGGGGACTCCGCCTGGAGGCTCTGTTCGTGGACGAGGGCTTCGGATCGCTGGACGCCGAGGCGCTCGATCTGGCGCTCGGCACGCTGCGCGGCTTGCAGCAGGGCGGCCGGCTGGTGGGCGTGGTCTCGCACGTGGCGGAGCTGCGCGAGCAAATTCCGGCGCGGCTGGAAGTCACGCCCGGCCGTCAGGGCAGCTCGCTGCGCCTGGTGGTTCCCTGAAAGGAGGAGGAATGGCTGCCGCGCCTCTGGTGTTGGAACGCGCCGGCGCCGGCAACGTCGTCGTCACGGCGGGACGCCGCTTGGCCCGCACGCTGCGCTTCGAGTACGCCGCACGAGCTTGGGCCCGCGGCCGGCAGGTCTGGCCGACGCCCGCCGTCCTGCCTTGGGAGGCTTGGATCGAATCGCTCTGGGAGGCCGCGCTGTACTCCGGCAGTGTGCTTCCGGCGCGGCTGGACGAGGACCAGGAGCTGCTGGTCTGGCAATGCGTCCTGCAGGAGTCCCCCGAGGCCGCCGAGTTGCTGGATCTGCCCGCTACCGCCCAGGCCGCTCGTGACGGCTGGAGGCTGATGCACGCCTGGCGGATTGATCGCCGGGCGGTGGAAGCGCAAGCCGGCGAAGATACGCGGGCGTTTCTGGGATGGGCCTCGCGCTTCGAGCACCGCAGCGAGAGCGAAGGCTGGCTGGAAGCCGCTCGCCGGCCGGACTATCTGGCTGCGCGCCTGAGCGCCATCCGCCTGCCCGCCGCGGTGACGCTGGCCGGCTTCGACGAGCTCACTCCTCAACAGGCGGCGTTCCTGGAAGCCTGTGGAAGGGCGGGGGTGGAAATCGAGATTCTCCAGACGCCCGCCGCCCCGCGGGGCAAGGCCGTCCGGGTCGCCTTTCCCGATCGCGCGCAGGAGCTGGAGGCGGCGGCGCGCTGGGCCCGGGGGCTGATCGAGCGCGGCGAGGCGCGCACGGTGGGCGTGGTGCTGCCCGATCTGGAAAGGGTCCGCGGGCAGCTCGAGGAGATCTTCACGCGCATCCTGGAGCCGGAGGCGCTGCTGCCTGGCGCGCCGCGCCGCCGCCGCTGCTTCAACATCTCGGCCGCGCCCCCGCTGGCTGCCGCCCCGGTGGTGCGGGCGGCCTTGCTGGCGCTGGAGCTGGATCGCGCGCGCAACCCGATCGCCAGGACCGGCGCCCTGCTGCGCTCGCCATTCCTGGCCGGCGCCGACAGCGAGCGCATGCCGCGCGCCCTGCTCGACCGGCAGCTCCGCGAGTGGGGCGTTTGGGAGGTTTCAGTGCTGGATTTGCGCAGGCGATGCCGCGATCCGCGCCGCCCGTGCCCCGTCTTGCGCCGGGCGCTGCGCAACTGGTCGCAACTGGATTCCTCCCTGCCCGAGCGGCAGCGGCCCGGCGCCTGGAGTCGCGATTTCTCGCGCCTGTTAGAGAAGCTGGGCTGGCCCGGGGAACGCCCGCTTTCCAGCGATGAGCACCAGGCCGTGGCGGCTTGGAGGGAGCTGCTGGAGCGGCTGGCGCGGCTGGATGCGGTGGCCGAGCGGATCAGCCGCAGCGAGGCCCTCGGGTTGCTTCGCCGCATGGCCGCGCTGACCCCCCACCAACCCGAGAGCGAACCCGCCCCGATCCAGGTGCTGGGCGTGCTCGAGGCGGCCGGGTTGCGCTTCGACGCCCTCTGGATCGCGGGATTGGACGATGAAACCTGGCCGCGCCCGCCCCGGCCCGATCCGTTCCTTCCCTTGGCGCTCCAGCGAACGCGCGGGCTGCCGCACGCATCCCCGGAGCGCGAGCTGGAGTTCGCGCGGCGGGCCACCGAGCGGTTGCTGGCCTCCGCGCTGCGCGTTGTGGCCAGCCGGCCGCTGCGCGCGGAGGATCGCGAGCTCGGACCCAGTCCGCTGATCCGGGAGTGGCCCGAGGTCCGCGTCGAGGATCTCGGGTCGCCGGAGGGTCCCGATTACCTCCGGATGCAGGCCGCCGCCCGCAGGAGCGAATCCTTCGAGGACCCCCGCGGTCCGGCCCTGGGACCGGAGGCCTGGTCGCGCGGGGGCAGTCGCGTCTTTCAATATCAGGCCCTCTGTCCTTTCCGCGCCTTTGCCGAATTGCGCCTGGGAGCGAAGGCGCCGGAATTCCCCGAGGCCGGCCTGCCGCCCCAGGACCGCGGTCTGGCGGTGCACGCCGCGCTGGAACATTTCTGGGGCGAGGTCGAGAGCCAGCAGCGGCTCTGCGAGCTGAGCGGGCAGGAGTTGGCCGAAGCCCTCGAGCGCGCCGCCCAGGCCGCCCTGGCCCGCCTCGAGCAGCGGCGGGGCAAGCTGCCCGACCGCTTCGCCGAACTCGAGCGCCGGCGCCTGGTCGGGCTGCTGGAGGCCTGGCTGAACCTGGAGCGCGAGCGCCCGCCCTTCCGCGTAGTGCGCAGGGAGTGGGCGCGGCGGATCGAGCTGGCGGGCATTCGCGCCGAGGTGAAGATAGACCGCGTGGACCGGCTCGAAGACGGGCGCGAGTTGATCCTGGATTACAAGACCGGCCGCTGCTCGGAAAAGGACTGGGAGGGAGAGCGTCCCGAGGATCCCCAGCTTCCCCTGTACGCGGTGACTTATGAAGGGACGCCGGCCGGGTTGGCTTTCGCACGGCTCAAGAGGGGCAAGATGGGTTTCCGCGGGCTGGCCGAGGGGTGCCAGCCGGCGCCCGGCATGGAGTCCGGCGATCTGGCGGCGCGCCTGGCAGAGTGGCGCGCGGCGCTGGAGCGGCTGGCCGGGCAATTCCGCGAGGGCCGGGCGGAGGTGGATCCCAAGCGCGGCGACCAGACCTGCCGGACCTGCGGGCTCTGGCCGCTCTGCCGCGTCCACCAGGCGGAATTGCCCCTGGCCGAAGAGGAGGAGGACGAGGCGGTATGAGGCCCGCCGATCAAGCCGTCCGCGAGCGCGCGCTGGATGTGACGCGCTCCTTCATTGTGCAAGCGCCGGCCGGCTCGGGCAAGACCGAATTGCTCATCCAGCGCTACCTGGCGCTGCTGGCTTGCGTGGAGCGGCCGGAGGCCGTCTTGGCCATCACCTTTACCCGCAAAGCGGCGGGCGAGATGCGCCGGCGGGTGCTGGAAGCCTTCGAGGGGGCCGCCGGGCCGCGCCCGGAACAACCGCACGAGGCCCGCACCTGGGAGCTGGCACGTGCGGCGCGCGAGCGCGACGGCAAGCTGAAGTGGGGCTTGCAGCAGAATCCGCACCGATTGGAGATCCGCACGATTGATTCGCTGTGCGCGGCCCTCACGCGGCGGATGCCCTGGCTGTCGCGCCTGGGCGCCCCGCCCGAGATCGCCGAGGACGCCGAAGAGCTCTATCGCACGGCGGCCCGCGCCACGCTGGCCCTGCTGGAATCGGATTCCTACTTCGAGCCGCTGGCCCGCCTGCTCGAACATCTCGACAACGACGCCCGCGCGCTGGAGACGCTGCTGGCTCGCATGCTGGCCCGGCGCGACCAGTGGCTGCGCCATCTGGGCGCGGACCGGGCCGAACTGGAGGCGGGCCTGGCAAGCGTCATCCGGGAGGAGCTCGAGCGGCTTCGCCGGGCCGTGCCGCCGGAGCTGTCGCCCTTGGCGGCGCGCGGGGACTTGGTCGAGCTGCCGCCGGCCGAGCCCGAAAGCCTGGAGAGCTGGCGCGCAATCGCCGATGCGCTGCTGACTCAGAAGGACACGTGGCGCAAACGGGAACTCAAGCGGCTGCCGCAACTGGAGGATTGCGAAGAGCTGCGCCGGCTGCTGGCGCAGGTGCGGCGGCTGCCGCCGCCCCGTTTCACGGACGAGCAATGGGCGACGGTGGAGGCGGCCATGGAAGCCCTCAAGCTGGCTGCCGCCCAACTGAAGCTGGAGTTCGGCCGGCGCCGCCAGGCCGACTACATCGAAGTGATGCAGGCGGCCCTGGACGCGCTGGGCCGGGCTGACGAACCCACCGAACTGATGCTGGCGCTCGACGGCCGCATCGAGCACATCCTGGTGGACGAGTTCCAGGACACCTCGCTCAGCCAGTTCCGGTTGCTGGAGATGCTGACCGCCGGCTGGACGCCGGGCGACGGGCGGACGCTGTTCCTGGTGGGCGACCCGATGCAGTCCATCTACCGTTTTCGCGAAGCCGAGGTGGGACTGTTCCTGAAGGCGGCGCGGGAAGGCCTCCCAGCGGCGCGCCTGGAGCGGCTGTGCTTGAGCGTCAACTTCCGTTCCGACCGCAGCCTGGTGGAGTGGGTCAACCGGGCCTTCCCCGAGGTGCTGGCGCCCTCGGAAGAGGTGGCCACCGGAGCGGTGCCCTTCAGCTCTTCGGATCCCCGCCCGGAGGCGCCGCCGGGGCTCGAGGTGCGCATCCATCCGCTGATCGGCAAGGGACAGGAGGAGGCCGAGGCGGCCCGCGTGCTGGAGATCGTGCGCGAGGCCCAGTCCCGCGATCCGGCCGCGCGCATCGCGATCCTGGTGCGGGCCCGCACCCACCTGCCTGCCATCCTCCGCCGGTTGCGCCGCGCCGGCCTGCGCTACCGGGCGGTGGAGATTGACTCGCTGGCCGAGGCGCCCCTGGTCGAGGATCTGCTGGCCTTGACGCGCGCGCTGCTGGATCCCTCCGACAGGGTGGCCTGGCTGGCGATCTTGCGCGCCCCGTGGTGCGGCTTGACGCTGGAGGAGCTGCACGCCCTGGCGGCGGATGCGCCCGAGGCCGCCGTTTGGGATCTGATTCGGGAGCAGAGCCGCCTGGCGAGACTCTCCTCGGAAGGCCGCGCGCGGCTAGGGCGGTTGCGGAGGGCGCTGGAGGACTGCTTTGCCCACCGGAGGCCGACCCTGCGAGCCTGGGTCGAGTCGGGCTGGCTGGCGCTGGGCGGGCCGGCTTGCGCCCAAGCGCCGGGCGAGCTGGAGAACGCCGGGGCCTTTTTCGCCCTGCTCGAGGAGCTCGACGAAGGCTGCGACGCGGACCTGGAGGCGCTCGAGGAGCGCACGCATGCGCTCTGGGCGGCGCCCGATCCACAGGCCCCGGAGACGCTCCAGGTCATGACCATCCACAAGGCCAAGGGGCTGGAGTTCGACGTGGTCATCGTGCCGGGTCTGGGGCGGCTTGCGCGCGCGGACGAGCCCCGCCTGCTGGCCTGGCTCGAGCTTCCCGGAGGCGGGCCGGCCGCAAGACTCCTGCTGGCGCCGGTCCCCGAGAAAGGCGCCGAGAAGGACGCCGAAAGGGACGCCTTGTGGGGCTATCTGAAGTACGTCGAAAGCCGGAAAGCCCACCACGAGGACGGGCGTTTGCTTTACGTGGCGGCCACGCGCGCGCGCCGCGAGCTGCATCTGATCGGCCACGCCGCCCGGAAGCAGGACACGGTGCAGCCGGCCGCTCGCTCGCTATTGGGCCGCTTGTGGCCGGCCGTCCGGCCCGAATTCGAGCGGGCCGCCGCTTGCAAGGAGGACCAGGCGGCGGAAGCCGCCGGGGCGCCGGCGGGCCCGCCTCCTTTGGTGTTGCATCGGCTGGCGGCGGATTGGGTGCGCCCCGCGCCTCCTCCTGCGCCGGCCCTGCCTGCGGAGGCGATGCCGGGCGAAAGCGAGGCCGCCGAGCCGGGGGTGAGCTACGTTTGGGTCGGCCAGACGCTGCGCCAGGTCGGTACGGTGGTGCATCGGCTGTTGCACCGGATCGCCCGGGAGGGCCTCGCAAACTGGGACCGGGAGCGCGTGGCGGCGCTCCGGCCGCTTTATCGGGCCGCGTTGCGAGACCTCGCGATCCCGGCAGAGGAACTGGACGCCGCGGCCGAGAAGGTCGAGCACGCGCTGGCCGGAATCCTGGCGGACCCCCGCGGGCGCTGGATCCTGGCCGAGCACGCCGAAGCGGAAAGCGAGTATGCGCTGAGCGGCGTGGCGGACGGCAAGCTGGTCAGCGTCCGCCTGGATCGCACCTTCGTGGATGCGGCCGGGGTGCGCTGGATCATTGATTACAAGACCGGCCTCCACGAGGGAGGCTCGGCGGAAGAATTTCTGGACCGCGAAGCCGAGCGCTACCGCGCTCAACTGGAACGCTACGCCGCGCTGCTGGGGCGCACCGAGAGGCGCCCGATCCGCATGGGGCTGTACTTCCCGCTGATGGCCGGCTGGCGCGAGTGGGGCGCGCCGCGGGCGCTGCCGGCGCTCTGACCAGCCGCCGCCGGCAGCGGGCGGCCTTTAGCTCGTTGGCGTGCGCCCGCGGCGGGCGAGCACGCCCAGCAGGATCAGACCGGCGCCCAACAAGGCGAAGGTGGCCGGCTCAGGGACGGGCTCGGCGACCGCCGAGAGGATGTTCACCCGCAGTCCCACCGGGTTCGCGTTGTTGCAGCCTGGGCAGTTCCAATTGTCCACGACGAAATCCAGGGTGTTGATCCCGGGCTGGAAGCCGCCGGTCAGCGTGAAGGCGTACAGGTTGTGAAACGGCTGCGCGAAGTTCAGTTGGATTCCCGTGAAGACTCCGTTGAGCCAGAGTTGGGCGCTGTTGTCCGAGGACCACTGGCCGGTGATGACGGCGGTCTGCGGCAGCAGGCCGGTCAGGTCGAACGTGGTCCGGAAGGTGTACAGCCCGGGGGTGTCGGTCTGAGCGTTCGCGGTGCGCGAAATCCAGCGCGAGGCGCTGTTGTTGGCGACCCAGGGCGGAATCGGAAAGCCGTCCGTGATCACGCCGTACGCCGGCAGCGGGCCGCCGTAGGGGCTGGCGACCAGGCTGTAATTCATATCCACCATGCCCTCTCCGGCCAGCCCGGTGCTGAACAGACCGGGGATGGGGATGGGCGTGGCGGTAGCCGCAACTGCGGCCAACAAAATCAACAAGAAACAAGCAGGCTTGGGTTTGGTTACCTTCATGTGCGTGGTGAATTCAATTCCCTTCTTTGTTCCATTTTCTTTGCTTGCGGCGGGAAAAATCCATCGCCCGAACGGTTTGACAGTTTTAGTACCATGCATGACAGCCGACCTTAGAACTGTTGAGAATCTCAACCCGGGGGGCGCTTCCCGGCAGTGCCGCGAGCGGTTTTTCTGTATAATCGGGCGCATGGGACGCATCACTGTTGTGCTTCTGTTTGCCGGGGCGCTGGCGGCGCAGCAGAGCGCTCCGCCGGCGCAGCCCGCGCGCGAGCCCGGCCTGTACGCCACCATCAACACCACGATGGGCGCGATCACCGTGAAGCTGTTCGAGAAGGAGGCGCCGATCACGGTGCGCAATTTTGTGGACCTGGCGCGCGGCCGGAAGGCCTGGACTGATCCCAAGACCGGCCAGAAGGTCAACCGCCCGCTGTACAACGGCGTGATCTTCCACCGCGTCATTCCGGGCTTCATGATCCAAGGGGGCGATCCGACCGGGACCGGCGCCTACGATCCCGGCTTCACGATCAAGGACGAGTTCCACCCCTCGCTGAAATTCGACGTTCCCGGCCGGCTGGCCATGGCCAACGCCGGCCCGAACACGGGCAACTGCCAGTTCTTCATTACCGAGGCGCCCACGCCGCATCTGAACGGCGCCCACACGATCTTCGGTCAGGTGGTTGAGGGCCAGGAACTGGTAGGCAAGATCGCGCGGGTGCCCCGCGACGCCAATGACAAGCCGCGCACGCCGGTGCGGATCACCAGCGTGACGTTCCAGCGGGAAGGTCCGCCGCCTCCCAATGACCCGCTGGGTCCGCCCCGGCCGCCGGCCAAGAAAGCGGCCAAGGGCGCGGGCAAATAGGCCGGATCAGCGCTCGGCGGCTTTTTCCTCCAGCGGGATCTCGAAGTAAAACAGCTCGCGCCCGCTGGAGGCCTCGCGCAGGCCCGTCAGATAGAGCACGGCGCCGCTGCGGTAGGGCGCCTGAAAATAGAAGAAGCCGGAGGCCGTCTGCTTGGGGGGCAGCACGCGGGCCGAGAAGGCGCGGCCCTCGATCTCCCAGGCATCCAGGGGATTCTTGCGCCGCGACAGCCGCGGCTTGCCGCCGGGGATGGGGCCGGTGACCATGCCCGGCCGCTCGGGGGCTCGCAGGAAGCGGATCTGGTCGGGGGGAGTGGCCTCGACGCGGCTGCGATCCGGCATGACGTACTCGACCTTCAGCCGGTCCAGCGCCAGGGCCTGCTCGCCCGCGTTTTCGATGATCACCAGCACGGGCAGCACGCCGTGCCGGTTGGGGTTGAGCTTGCCGAAGGCCGCCTTGGCTTGTTCCTCGGTGACGCAGGCGCGCGCGGCCACGGTGACGCGCTCGACCTTCTGGCGGTTGGGATAATCAGTAATTGCGCCGGGCTGGAACTTCGGCTGGTCTTTCGCCGCCGCCAGGGCGGCCAGGAGTAAAAGCCAGTTGGGCATCCGAGTGGTCATGACGCTTTACCGCCTGCTCGAAGCGGCCGCGTCGCCTTTGCTGTTGCTTTACCTGTTGGGCCGCGGGCTGAAGGACCGGCGCTACTGGCGCGGCTTGAAGGAACGCTTCGGCCTGCTGCCCGGATCATACCGGCAGACGGCGCCCGGGGCGATCTGGTTACACGCCGTCTCGGTGGGCGAGGTGCTTGCCTCGCTGGAGCTGGTCCGGCGGTTGCGCGCCGCGCTGCCCGCCGCGCCGCTTTATCTTTCGGTGACCACGCTGGCGGGCCGGGCGCTGGCCGAGCAGAAGCTGGGCGAACTGCTCGAGGGGGTCTTTTACGCGCCGCTCGATTACTGCTTTGCCGTGCGCGCCGTGCTGCGGCGGCTGCGCCCGCGTGCGGTCGTGGTGCTGGAGACGGAAATCTGGCCCAATCTCTGGCGGGAGGTCAAGCGGGCCGGCTGCGCCCTCCTGATTCTGAACGCGCGCATCTCGGACCGCGCCCTGCCGCGCTACCGGCGCTTCCGCCGGTTCTTTCAGCCGGTGCTGGACTTGCCCGACGCTATTCTGGCGCAGAGCGCGCTGAGCCGCCGGCGCTATCTCGAACTGGGAGCCCCGGAAGGGAAAGTGCGGGTCGGGGGCAACCTCAAGTACGATTTCGACCCGACCGAAGCCCCTGTCCCCGAACCGGTCGGGCGCTTCATCGAGCGGCTCCGGCCGGCGGAGATCTGGATCGCGGCCAGCACCATGCCGCCGGCCGAGGCGGGCGACCCGGACGAGGACGAAGCGGTCATCGAGGCTTTCCGCCGGCTGGCGGTGTCGCGCCCGGGCCTGCTGTTGATTCTGGCGCCCCGCCGCCCCGAGCGTTTCCCCGCCGCCGCGCAGAGGCTGGAGCGCGCCGGCGTGCCGTTTCTGAAGCGCTCGGAGCTGGAGGGCGAAAGCGCCCTGAGGCTGCCGGGCGTCTTGCTGCTGGACAGCATCGGAGAGCTGGCGGGACTTTTCGCCCTGGCCGATGTGGTTTTCATGGGGGGCACGCTGGCCCGGCGCGGCGGGCACAACATCCTCGAGCCGGCCGCCTTCGCCCGCGCGGTCGTCGTGGGGCCGCACATGGAGAATTTCCCGGCGATCATCGAAGAGTTCCGCACCGCCGGGGCGGTGGTGGAAATCCGGGCGGCTGCGGAGCTGGCCCGGGTCCTCGAAGAGCTGCTTTCCGACGGCCTGCGGCGGAGGGAGCTGGGCGAGCGGGCCCGCCGGGCGGCTCTGGCCGAGCGAGGCGCCGCCGGCCGGGCCGTGGCGGAAATTCTGAGCCGCTACGGCGAGGCTCTCCCGCGCCTGGCGCCGTCCTGGCCGCTGCGCGCATCCCTGTGGCCGCTTTCACGGCTCTGGTTGCTGGGCGGCGCGCTCAAGCGCCGCTGGGCGTCGTGGCGACGGCGCGAGCTGGCGACCCCCGTCGTCAGCATCGGGGGCCTGAGCATGGGCGGTGCGGGCAAGACGCCCTTCACGCTCTGGCTGGCCGCAAAGCTGAAGGCGCGCGGCCGGCGGCCGGCGATCCTGTTGCGCGGCTATCGGCGCGCTACGGCCCAGCGCAGCACGCTGCTGGAGGAGGGCGCCCAGGCGCCGGCCTCGCTGACGGGCGACGAGGCGCAGATTTACCTGCGGGCAGGGGTGGCGCCGGTGGGGATCGGCTGCGACCGGGCGGCGACCGGGCGGCTGATGGAAGCGCGCTTCGCGCCGGAGGTGTTCCTGTTGGACGACGGCTTCGCGCATCACCGGCTGCGGCGGGACCTGGATATCGTCCTGGTGGACGCGCTGGATCCCGAGGGGGCGGTGTTTCCCCTGGGCCGGTGGCGAGAGCCGCTCTCGGCGCTGGCGCGGGCCGATCTGATTGTGATCACGCGCGCCGAGAGCGCGCCCGATACGGTGGCCGTCGAGCGGCGTTTGAGGCGGTACAATGCGCGCGCCCGGCTGTATCGCGCCCGGCTGGCGGCGCGGGCTTGGGTGGAGGCCGGAAGCGGCGCGCGCCTGGCGCTGGATCCACCCCCGTTCCGCCGGCCGGCGGCCTTTTGCGGGTTGGCCCAGCCGGCCGCATTCTGGCGCACGCTGCTGCTGTTGGGTTGCCGGCCGGCGTGGCGCCGGGCGTTCGCCGATCATCATCGCTACCGCGCGGCGGAGTTGCGCGAGCTGGCGGCCCAGGCGCGAGCGGCGGGGGCCGGCGCCCTGGTGACGACCGAGAAGGACGCCATGAACCTGCCGCCGGACTGGCGCGCGTGGGTGGGCTCGCTGCCGCTATACTGGCTGGAGGTGAGCTGGGAGGTGGACGAGGAGGACTCGCTGCTGGCCGCCGTCGAGCAGTGCCTGCGGCGGCGGGCGGATGCTGCCGGCCGGGCCCGCGATTGACCGATCGCGCTCGGGTCCGATACACTTTGAAATGCTGTTTCCTGATGGCTTCCAACCAGCCGCCAGGCTTTGAGTGCCGATAGGGAGGTCGCTCCGTGTCAGAAGGGCGCAGTTACATTCTCACCTCGGAGTCCGTCACCGAGGGCCATCCCGACAAGATGGCCGATCAGATTTCCGACGCCGTGCTGGATGCGGTGATGGAGCAGGACCCGACCGGCCGGGTGGCCTGCGAGGTCCTGGTGACCACCGGCGTTTGCGTGGTGGCAGGCGAGATCACCACCCGGGCTCACCTGGACATTCCGCAACTGGCGCGGGAGACCATCCGGGAGATCGGCTATACGGACGCCTGCTACGGCTTTGACTGGCAGACCTGCGGCATTCTCAACATGGTGCAGCGGCAATCGCCCGACATCGCTATGGGGGTGGATGTCGGCGGGGCGGGCGATCAAGGCCTGATGTTCGGGTACGCCTGCGATGAGACTCCCGAGCTGATGCCGCTGCCCATCATGATGGCCCACAAGCTGGTGCGCCGGCTGAGCGAAGTGCGGCGGGCGGGCCTTGTGGACTTTCTGCGTCCGGACGGCAAGAGCCAGGTCTCGGTCGAGTATGTGGACGGAGCGCCCAAGCGGATCACGGCCGTGGTGGTCTCGACCCAGCACAGCGACCGGGTCTCCATCGAAGAGGTGCGCCGCGAGGTCCGGCGGCACGTCATCGAGGCGGTGATCCCGCCCGAGATGGTGGACAGCCGGACCCAGTACCATATCAACCCCACCGGGCGGTTCGTCATCGGCGGGCCGCACGGGGACACCGGGCTGACCGGGCGCAAGATCATCGTGGACACTTACGGCGGCGTGGGCCGGCACGGCGGCGGCTGCTTCTCGGGCAAGGATCCCACCAAAGTGGACCGCTCGGCCTGCTACATGGCCCGCTACATCGCCAAGAACATCGTGGCGGCCGGGCTGGCGCGGCGCTGCGAAGTGCAGCTCGCTTACGCCATCGGGGTGGCCGAGCCGGTCTCGGTCTCGGTGAACACCTTCGAGACCGGCCGCGTGCCGGAGGAAAGAATCGTCGAGCTGATCCGGGAGCACTTCCCGCTGACGCCCCGGGGCATGATCGAGCATTTGAAATTGAGGCGTCCGGTCTACCGCCGCACGGCGGCCTTCGGCCACTTCGGGCGGACCGAGGAGACCTTCACCTGGGAGGCGGCCGACAAGGCGGCAGCGCTGCGCGAGGCGGCGCGGCCTTGGGCCGCCACCACGGCTTGAGTGCGGGGCGCGGGAGGGAGGAGGCAATGTCGGGCAATCCGCAGATTTCCATTCCCTGCGACGTCAAGGATCTTTCCCTGGCCGAGGCCGGCCGGCGCCGGATCGAGTGGGCTTTTCAGTCCATGCCGGTGCTCCAGCAGATTCGCAAACAGTTCATCAAGGAGCAGCCGCTGGCGGGCATTCGCATCTCGGCCTGCCTGCACGTGACTACGGAAACCGCCAACCTGATGGTGGCTTTGCGCGACGGCGGGGCCGCGCCCGTGTTGTGCGCCTCCAATCCGCTCTCCACGCAGGACGACGTGGCGGCCGCCCTGGTCCGCGACTACGGCATCCCGGTCTTCGCCATCAAAGGCGAAACCAACGAGACCTACTATGCCCACATCGCCGCCGCCATCGAACACCAGCCGCAAATCACCATGGACGACGGCTGCGACCTGGTGACCACGCTGCACACCCGCCGGCAGGAGCTGCTGGAAGGGGTGCTGGGGGGCACCGAGGAAACCACCACGGGCGTCATCCGCCTGCGGGCCATGGCCAAGGAGGGCGTGCTGCGCTATCCGGTGATCGCCGTCAACGACGCCATGACCAAGCACCTGTTCGACAACCGTTACGGCACCGGGCAGAGCACGGTGGACGGCATCATCCGGGCCACCAACATCCTGCTGGCCGGGATCAATTTCGTGGTGGCCGGTTACGGCTGGTGCGGCCGGGGCGTGGCCATGCGGGCCCGGGGCATGGGGGCCAACGTGATCATCTGCGAGGTGGATCCCATCAAGGCGCTGGAGGCCCTGATGGACGGCTACCGGGTGATGTCCATGTCCGAGGCGGCCGAGGTGGGCGACGTGTTCGTCACCTTGACCGGCAACAAGAACGTGATCGGCCGGGAGCACTTCGAGCGGCTCAAGAACGGCGCCATCCTGGCCAATTCGGGCCACTTCAACGTCGAGATTGATCTGGAGGCGCTGGGCCGGATGGCTTCCAGCCGGCGGCCGGTGCGCGAGTTCGTCGAGGAGTACGCCCTGCGGGACGGCCGGCGGATCTACGTGCTGGGGGAAGGCCGGCTGATCAATCTGGCGGCGGCCGAGGGCCATCCGGCCTCGGTGATGGACATGAGTTTCGCCAACCAGGCGCTGGCGGTCCAGTACCTGGTGGACAATCACGCCCGCCTGCAGCGGCGGGTCTATCCGGTGCCCGAGGAGCTGGACAAGCGGGTGGCGCGCATGAAGCTGGAATCCATGGGCGTCAAGATAGACCGGCTGACGCCGGAACAGGAGCGCTATCTGGCCACCTGGTCGGAGGGAACCTGAGGCGCGGTTCGAGCGAGGTGAGCCTTTGGCCCAAGCGGTAGAGATTCGCAAGACGCTGGAAATCACGGTGCCCGCCGAAGAGGTGGCCCAGGCCAGCGAGCGCGCCACCGCCAAGATCCAGAAGAAGGTCCACCTGCGCGGTTTTCGTCCGGGCAAAGCGCCGACCAGCCTGATCCAGCGGCTCTACGCCGACCAGATCCGCCACGAGGTTCTCAACGAGCTGGTGCCCAAGCACCTGTTCAAGCGGGCCGAGGAGGAAGGGCTGGTCATCGTGGGCACGCCCGACGTGCGAGAGGTGCATTTCCAGCCGGGCGACCCCCTGCGCTTCAAGGCCGAGTTCGAGATTCAGCCACGCTTCGAGTTGGGGGAGTACAAGGGCATCGAGGTGCCCTACCAGGAGCCGGAGGTCACCGAGGAGGACGTGGCCCGGCGGCTGGAGCAGATCCGGGAGCAGAAGGCCGAATACGTGAGTGTCGAGCCGCGGCCGGCCGCCGACGGCGATTACGCCGTGGTGGCGCTGGAGAGCCTCTCAGGCGCCGAGCCTCCCATCCGCCAGGAGGAGACGATCCTGGAGGTGGGGGGCGCTGACACCCTGGAGGCTTTCAGCCAGAATGTCCGCGGCATGTCCCCGGGCGAAGAAAAGGTCTTCGATGTGCCTTACCCGGAGGATTACGGGCAGCGCCGGCTGGCGGGCAAGACGGTGCGCTTTCGGGCCCGGCTGAAGGCCATCCGCCGCAAGGAGCTGCCCGAGCTCAACGACGAGTTCGCGCAGGATTTGGGCGACTACCTGAACCTGGAGGAACTGCGCGAGGCGGTCCGCCGTTCGCTGCTGGCGGAGCGGCAGATGCTGGCCCGCCAGCAGGCCCAGGACAAGCTGGTGGACAAGCTGGTCGAGATGCACGACTTTCCGGTGCCGGAAGCCTACATCGAGCGGCAGATCGAGCATCAGCTCCAGAGCTATTTCCAGGAGCTGGCCGCCGAGGGAGTGGACGTCACCAAGCTGAAGGTGGATTGGGAGCGCTTGAAGGCTTCCCGGCGGGAGCGCGCCATTCACGAGGTGAAGGCCTCCCTGTTGCTGGACAGGATCGCCGAGCGGGAGGGCATCTACGCCACCCAGGACGAAGTGGACCGGGAGGTGCAGCGGATCGCCCGCCAGCAGCGCGAGCCGGTAGCGGCGGTGCGCCTGCGGCTGGAGAAGGAGGACGGGCTGCGCCGCATCGCCTCGCGCATTCGCACCGAAAAGACCCTTTCTTTTTTGTTCGAACACGCCACCAAGACCGCGCAACCTTGAGAGACCGGGTGCGGCCCGCTAGTGAAGGCCGGGCCGATTGCAGTACAATGAGCCGAGTGGAGCCTGAATTGCTTGACGGGCGGCCTCCGCGCACCGGCAAGCTCCTGAACAGCGGGAGGAAAACCTCATGCGCGGCTTTCTGAAGTCCGGCCTGCTGGCCGGGATGTTGTGCGCGGTCGGTTTCAGCGGTTCGCTCCAGCAGGAAACGCCCCGCCCGGCGGAGGCCGGCAAGCCGGCCGCCGAGCCGGCCAAAGAATCGCTGGCGGAAGCGGCCCCGGCGGCGGTGGATCCCAAGACTTATCTGATCGGCCCCGAGGACATTTTGTTGATCCGGGTCTGGCGGGAGCCCGAGCACTCCGGTCTGGTGACCGTGCGCCCGGACGGCAAGATCACGCTCCCGCTGATCGGCGACATCCAGGCGGCCGGCTTGACGCCGGACAAGCTGGACGCCGCGGTGACCGAGGCGCTGTCGAAATACATCAACAACCCGGACGTGATCGTCTCGGTCCAAGCGGTGCGCAGCAAGCGCTACTACGTCACCGGCGAGGTGAACCGCCCGGGCGCTTTCCCGCTGGTGACGCCGCTGCGGGTGCTGGAGGCCCTGACGCTGGCCGGCGGCTTTCGCGATTTCGCCAACAAGAAGAACATTACGATCCTGCGCGGGAACCAGCGCTTCAAGTTCAACTACAACGATGTGGTCAAGGGCAAGAACCTGGCGCAGAACATCCTGCTGGAAAACGGGGATTACGTCATCGTGCCCTGAGGGCGCCCCCGGCGTGAACCCTTCCAGCCGATAAGAGAAGAGAGGCAGATGCAACCGGCCGCGGAGACCCTGGCGACGCCCAGGCGGCCCCTGGACGTAGAGGATTACATTGACATCGTGCGCCGGCACAAGAGCTGGCTGATCGGGCCCGCCTTCGCCGGCCTGGTGGGCGCCGTGGTGGCGGCGTTTCTCTGGCCGGACACCTACATTTCGCAAGCCACCATCCAGGTGACCCCGCCCCAGGTGCCCGACCGCCTGGTTCCCTCCAACGTGAACATGGAGATGGCGCAGCGCATCTCGGCCATGGCCTCCAATATCTTGAGCCGGCCCACGCTCACCACCATCATCCAGACCTACGGCCTGTACCCGCGCGAGCGCAGCCGCCGGCCCATGGAAGACATCATCGAGCAGATGCGCACCCGCGACATCGGCATCAGCCCCGTGCGCCCGGTCTCGGGAACGGCCCGCGGCCAGGCCTCGGCTTTCCGCATCTCGTTCGCCTACGAAAACCGGATCCTGGCCCAGAAGGTCACTGCCGATCTGGCCGGCCGCTTCATCGAGGAGAACATTCGGACCCGCTCCAGCCAGTCCGTGCAAGCCACCGAGTTCCTCAAGGACCAGCTCCTCCAGGCCAAGAAGGAGCTGGATACGCTGGAGAACAAACTGACCGACTTCCGCGTCAAGTACGCCGGCCGCCTGCCCGACCAACTGGAGCATAACCTGCAAGCCATCCGTTCCTTCGAGACGCAGCTCTCCGGGGTCAACGACGCCATCAGCCGCATCGGGCAGGAAAAGTTGCTGCTGGAATCGCAGATCCGCCTGGTGAAGGATCAGGCCGCGGCGCTGGCGGCGGCGCCCGAGGCGGCCGGCGGGGCGGTGCGCAGCGAGCGCCTGGCGGAAGTCGAGCGCCAAATCCTGGCCTTGGAGACCGCCCTCACCGGGCTGCGCGAGCGCTACCGGGAAAGCCATCCGGACGTCCAGCGCCTGGAAGCCCAGTTGGCCGGCCTCCGCAAGACCCGCGAACGGCTGCTCACCCAGGAGGAGGCCCCCAAGCAAGAGGCCGCCAAGCCGCGTCCCCTCACGGCCGAACAGGCCAAGCTGTTGCGCGCGGCGGAAGCCTCGATCAGCCGCCTCCAGAGCCAGATCGAGGCCAAGAACCTGGATCTGGAGGCCAGGCTCAAGGAGCAGCAACAGCTTCAGAAGCTCATCAAGGAATACCAGAGCCGGATCGAAAGCAGTCCCCTGGTGGAACGCGAGTACGCCGACCTCCAGCGCAACCACGAGCTGGCCAAGGCGCGCTATGAGGACCTGACCAAGAAAGCCTCCGCCTCGGAAATGGCCACCGACCTGGTGACACGCGGGCAGGGCGACCGGCTGGAGCTGCTGGAGCCGGCCTCCCTGCCCGAGCGGCCTGCCAAGCCCAACCGCCTGGTGATCATCGGAGTGGGGTTGGGTTTGGGATTGGTGGCCGGCGTCTTCGCGGTCGGCGCCCGGGAGATGAAGGACACCTCGCTGAAGAATCTCAAGGACGTGCGGGCTTACACCAAGCTGGCGGTGCTGGGCACCATTCCCTTGCTCGAGAACGACCTGGTGGTCCGCCGCAAGCGAAGACTGGCCTGGCTGGCCTGGTCGGCGGCCTCGATCCTTGGAGTGGCGGCGATGGCCGGCTCGGTCCTTTACTACTACACCAACCGAGCTTGAAGGGAGTGATGCGGGCGGAGGCGATCCAATGAGTCGGGTTCACGAGGCGTTGCGGAAAGCGGAACAACTGGGCGCGGCGCCGGCGGAGAGCGCGCCGGCTGTTCCCTCCCCTCAGCCGTCCGAGGCGGTGCAAGGCCCGGGCTTGTTTGCCGGCGGCAGCTTCCTGGACCAACTCGAGGAAGTGCCCTTCCGGCCCGCCCCGGAAGCCCTGCTGATTGATCTGGGGCGGCCCCAGGAGGCGCCCAGCGAAGAATTCCGCAGCCTGCGTACGAAGCTCAATCATTTGCAGGGCCTTCAGCCTTTGCACACCCTGGTGGTAACCAGCGCCTCCCCGGCCGAGGGCAAGTCCTTCGTGGCTTGCAACCTGGCGCTATCCGAAGCCCAGTTAAGCGGGAACTACACCCTGCTGGCCGATTTCGACTTTCGCCGCCCGGTGGTCCACAACCTCTTCCAGATTTCCCGCACCCCGGGCGTCACCGACTATCTGTTGGGGAACGCTCCGCTGGAGGCGGTGATCAAGCGGGTGGCGGGCAGCAACCTGTTCCTGATGCCGGCCGGCGCCAGCGTGAAAAACCCGCTCGAGCTACTGAACCTGCGCCAGGCTCGGGTCCTGCTGCGCGAGCTGCCCCGCCTGTTCCATTGGGTGATCCTGGACAGCCCGCCGCTGCTGTTCTCGGCCGACGCCAATTTGATGGGCACGCTGACCGACGCGACCATCCTGGTGGTGCGCATCGGCCAGACCACCATAGACATGGTGACGCGCGCCATGCAGTCGTTGTGCGAGAACAACGTGCTGGGCGTGGTGGTCAACGGAGCGCGCGCCGGCGAGCTCTACAGCAAATACACCTATTATTACTCCAGCTACCGCGAGCGCCCGGAGCAAGCCGACGGCGCCCTGGCGCCGGCCGGAGACGAAGCCGGCCCGCCGGCGCCGCAGGATCCGGCTAGCGCTTGATGATGGGCCGCAGCGGCCGGGCGTAAATGTGGCGGAAGGCGACCGGTCCGTGGTCGCCTTGAAGCATCAGGGGATTCAGGGGCGCCTCCTCCAGGGGCATATGGGCGCGCGTCGGCCCTTCCACCTCTACGTTTTCCTGCACGGAGAGGCCGTTGTGAAGCACGCGCAGGAAGCGCGCGTTCTGCACCTTGCGCCCTGCGGCGTCGAAGCGCGGCGCCTGGAACCAGATCTGAAACGACTGCCACTGGCCCGGCTGCCGGCTGGCGTTGCGCGAGGGCGGCGAACCGCCTACGCCCTGGCCGTCTATCCAGCGGTGGTAGATGGCGCCGCAGTCCGAGGTCTTCATGGGTTCCCAGGAACCCCAACTGTCGAAGATCTGCACCTCGTAGAGGCCGTGCAAATAGACGCCGGAATTGGAGCCTTTGGCCAGCAGGAACTCCAGGTACAGCTCGAGGTCGCCGAATTTCTCGTCGGTGACCAGGTTCACGGTGCGGCCGTTGGGGCCGTTCAGCAGGCGGTCGCCGGGCAGGGGTACGGCGAACAGCCTCGTGGGGCCAAGCAGGCGTTCCCAGCGCACGCCGCGGGTCGTCATCCACTCGTTCTTCGCGCGGTCGTCTTGAGGATGCCAGCCCGCCAGATCCCGCCCGTTGAACAGCGGTCTCCAGCCCTCCTCGAGCAGGAAGGGCGGATCCCCGTGGTCCTCGCCGTCGTTCAGCTCGGGCAGTTTCTGGGCCGCGGCGGGAAAGCAGATCAGGGGGAGCAGGCACCAGCCGATCGAGAGCTTTCGCATGTTCCCATTGTGCCGCAGGTGGCGGCCGGCGTCCGCCGGGAGCGCCCTCAGACCACCGTCTCGCGCGGGGCGTGGATTTCCTGCAAGCTCCAGACGCGGAGGGGATCGCGGCGGCGCGAGGCGACGGCTTCGGCCACGGCGCGGGCCGCGCTCATCGTGGTGATGCAGGGAACCCGGTAAGCCAGCGCCGTGCGCCGGATGGCCTTTTCGTCCGAGAAGGAGTGCGCGCCCGCCGGCGTGTAGATGACCAGTTGCACCGCCCCGGCCTTCATCAAATCCACGCCGTTGGGCCGGCCTTCGTTGACCTTGAACACCGTGCGGCAGTTCAGGCCCGCGGCGCGCAATGCGGCCGCGGTGCCCCGCGTCGCCGCCAGGGAAAAGTCGAATTGGGCCAGCGCCCGCGCGATGTCCACAGCCTGCGGCTTGTCCCGGTCGTTCACGCTGAGGAAGACGGAACCGCGTTCGGGCAGCGGCACGCCGGCGCTCCACTGGGCTTTGGCGAACGCCTCGCCGAAATTCTCGCCCACCCCCATGACCTCGCCGGTCGAGCGCATCTCCGGCCCCAGCGCGGGATCCACTCCCGGGAACTTGCTGAAGGGGAACACGGGCGACTTGACGAAGAACTGGGGCACCGGCAGCACGCCGGAAACCTGCCCGGCGGTGAGGCGGGCGAAGTCCCTCAGGCGCCCGCCCAGCATCAGCCCGACGGCGATCTTGGCCAGCGGCACGCCGGTCGCTTTGCTGACGTAGGGCACCGTGCGCGAAGCGCGGGGATTGACCTCCAACACGTAGACCGTGCCGTTCTTGACGGCATACTGCACGTTCATCAGGCCCACCACGCGCAGCTCGCGGGCCAGCCGCACGGTGTAGCGCTCGATGGCTTCCAGCGTCTGGGCTCCGATCGAGATGGCGGGCAGCACGCAGGAGGAATCGCCCGAGTGAATGCCGGCCTCTTCGATGTGCTCCATGATGCCCGCGATCAGCACGTCCTCGCCGTCGGAGAGGGCGTCCACGTCCACTTCCAGCGCGTCCTCCAGGAAGCGGTCAATCAGCACGGGGCGCTCCTGGCTGAAGACCACCGCCTCGCGCATGTACCGCCGCACCGTCTCCTCGTCGTAAGCAATCACCATCGCCCGCCCGCCCAGCACGTAGCTGGGGCGCACCAGCACCGGGTAGCCGATGCGCCGCGCGACCCCGCAGGCTTCCTCGACGCTGGTGGCCGAACCGTTGGGCGGCGAGGGGATCGCCAGCCGGTCCAGCAAGGCGCCGAACAGCTTGCGATCCTCGGCCAGATCAATGGACTCCGGATCGGTGCCGATGATCGGCACCCCGGCCCGCTTCAGGGGCAGGGCCAGCGTCAGGGGAGTCTGCCCGCCGAACTGCACGATCACCCCGTCGGGCCGCTCGGTCTCGTAGATGTTCAGCACCTCCTCCAGCGTCAGGGGCTCGAAGTACAGCCGGTCGCTGGTGTCGTAGTCGGTCGAGACCGTCTCCGGGTTGCAGTTGACCATGATGGACTCCACCCCGAACTCGCGCAGGGCGAAGGAGGCGTGGCAGCAGCAGTAATCGAACTCGATGCCTTGCCCGATGCGGTTGGGTCCGGCGCCCAGGATCATGACCTTGCGGCGCCGGGCCGGCGCGGCTTCGCATTCCCCCTCGTAGCTGGAATACAGGTAGGGCGTAAAGCTTTCGAACTCGGCCGCGCAGGTGTCCACCCGGTTGAAGACCGCGCGGATGCCCCACTCCAGGCGGCGCCGGCGCACCTCGAGCTCGTCCACGCCCCACAGGCGGGCCAGCGTGCGATCGCCCAGGCCGTTGCGCTTGGCCTGCCGCAGTTGCTCGGGCGAGACGGCCTGCGGGCCGGCGGCCTCCAGTTCGGCCTCCTCCTCGACCGCCTGGCGCACCTGCTCGAGAAACCAGGGGTCAATGGCGGTCATCTCGTAAAGCTGGGCCAGGGGGTAGCCCCGGCGCAAGGCGAAGCGCAGGTAGTTCAGGCGGTCGGGATTGGGCGTGATCAACTTTTGCGGAATGAGCGCCTCATCGTAGACCTCGGCCGCCGGCGAGCGGCCGGTCTCCAGGCTGCGCATGGCTTTGGCCAGAGCCTGCTTGAAGGTGCGGCCGATGGCCATCACCTCGCCCACCGATTTCATCTGCGTGCCCAGCACCGCCTCGGCGCCCGGGAATTTCTCGAACTGCCAGCGGGGGATCTTGACCACCACGTAGTCAATGGTGGGCTCGAAGCAGGCCGGCGTCTTGCGCGTGATGTCGTTGGGGATCTCGTCCAGCCGATAGCCCACCGCCAGCTTGGCGGCGATCTTGGCGATGGGGAAGCCGGTGGCTTTCGAGGCCAGGGCCGAGCTGCGCGAGACCCGGGGGTTCATCTCGATGATCACCATGCGCCCGGTGCGGGGATGGATGGCGAACTGGACGTTGGAGCCGCCCGTATCCACCCCGATCTCGCGCAGGCAGGCCAGCGCGGCGTCGCGCATCATCTGGTACTCGCGATCGGTGAGGGTCTGGGCGGGGGCCACCGTGATCGAATCGCCGGTATGCACGCCCATGGGATCGAAGTTTTCGATCGAGCAGATCACGATGGCGTTGTCGGCCAGGTCGCGCATCACCTCCAGCTCGAACTCCTTCCAGCCCAGCACGCTCTCCTCGATCAGCACCTCGTGCACCGGGGAGATGTCCAGCCCCCGCTCCAGCAGCTCGAGCAGATCCTCGCGGTTGTATGCGATGCCGCCGCCCGTGCCCCCCAGGGTGAAGCTGGGCCGCAGGATCACGGGGTAGCCGATGCGCCCGGCGAACTCCAGCCCGTCCTCCAGGTTGTTGACGAGCTGGGACTGGGGCACTTCCAGGCAGATCTTGCGCATGGCGTCCTTGAACAGCAGGCGGTCTTCGGCCTTCTTGATGGCCTCCAGCCGGGCGCCGATCAGCTCCACGCCGTAGCGTTCGAGCACGCCCGCCTCGGCCAGCTCGACCGCCAGGTTCAACCCGGTCTGGCCGCCCACGGTGGAAAGCAGGGCGTCCGGACGCTCGCGCTCGATGATCTTTTCCAGGAAAGGCAGGCTGAGCGGCTCGACGTAAGTGCGATCGGCCAGCTCGGGATCGGTCATGATGGTGGCCGGATTGGAGTTGACCAGGACGACCTGGTAGCCGTCGGCCTTGAGCGCCTTGCAGGCCTGGGTGCCCGAGTAGTCGAACTCGCAGGCCTGGCCGATGACGATGGGCCCGGAGCCGATGATCAGGATGCGGTGCAGGTCGTTGCGTCGGGGCATCCCTGGATCAGACCTCCTGGCGGGCGTGCGCCCCGAACTCCGCCATCAGGCGGGTGAAATCCTCGAACAGGTAGAGGGAATCGTGCGGTCCGGGCGCGGCCTCGGGGTGATACTGCACCGAGAAGACCGGCTCCCAGCGGTGGCGGAATCCCTCCAGCGTCTGATCGTTCAGGTTGATGTGGGTCAGCTCGACCTGGGCCGGGTCGAGCGAATCCGGATCCACGGCGAAGCCGTGGTTGTGCGAGGTGATCTCGACCCGGCCGGTGAGGCGGTTGAGCACCGGATGGTTGGCGCCGCGATGGCCGAACTTGAGTTTGTAAGTCCGGCCGCCGAGCGCCAGGCCCAGCAGTTGGTGTCCCAGGCAAATGCCGAAGATGGGCAGCCGTCCGATCAGGCGGCGGATGTTGGCCACCTGGCGCTGGAGCGGCTCCGGATCGCCCGGGCCGTTGGAGAGGAACACGCCGTCCGGTTTCATCGCCAGCACGTCTTCGGCCGGGGTGAGCGAGGGCACCACCGTGACCTGGCAGCCGGCGTGAACCAGTCGCCGCAGGATGTTCCGCTTGATGCCGAAGTCGTAGGCCACCACGTGGAAGCGCGGCGAGACGGGCCGGCCCACGTTCTCGGAAGGCGAGCAGGCGGTCACGCCCCGTTCCCAACGGTAGGCTTGCCGGGTCGAGACGCCCGTGGCCAGGTCCAGGCCGGTCATGGGCGGAATGCGCCGGGCCTTCTCGACCAGTTCCCTCGGGTCGGCGGGCCGCCCGGAGAGCACCCCCCGCATCACGCCCAGCGTGCGCAGCCGCCGCACCAGCGCCCGGGCGTCCACCCCGGTAATCACCGGGATGTCGTGCCGGCAGAGGAACTGCCGGGCCTCCTCCTGGGCTCGCCAGTTGCTGGCCAGGGGCGAGAATTCCCGCACCACCAGCCCCTCGATATAGGGGCGGGCCGACTCGCTGTCCTCCCCGTTGGCTCCGTAGTTGCCGATGTGCGGATAGGTGAGCACCACGATCTGCCCGGCGTAGGAGGGATCGGTGAAGATCTCCTGATAGCCGGTGATGGCGGTGTTGAAGACCACCTCGCCCGAGCGCTCCACGGGCGCACCAAGGCTGCCGCCCTCGAAGACCGTTCCGTCCTCCAGGGCGAGGATCGCTGTGTTCAACCGAGGATTCCTCCCGCTGGGTGGGGTGTAACTCCTATTGGAACATTTCTGGGGGGGCTCTCTCAAGCCGCTCGCCGGCCGCCGGGCGAGCCGGTGGGCAGAACGGGATGTATACTGGTTCTCCCATGACCCGGCGGCAGTGGCTCCGATGCTCCGCCGCCTGGGCGGCGATGGCCCGAGCCGGCGCCGCCGAGCGGCCGAACTTCATCTTCATCCTGGCCGACGATCTCGGCTGGAGCGACACCACCCCTTACGGCGCCGATTTGCACGAAACGCCGCACCTGGAACGGCTGGCGCGCGAGGGCGTCCGCTTCAGCCGCGCCTACGCAGCCTCGCCCGTCTGCTCGCCTACTCGCGCCTCGATCCAGACCGGCAAGTATCCGGCCCGCCTGCGGATCACCATCTGGCGGGAGGGCGCTCTGCGGCCGAGCGGGGGCACTCGCTTGATCACGCCCGGCGTGGCGGCCGATCTGCCCCATCAGGAGGTGACCATCGCCGAGGCGCTGCGCGAGGCCGGCTACTTCACCATCCACATCGGCAAATGGCACCTGGGGGGCGCCGAGCACTACCCGGAGACCCAAGGCTACGACGTGAACATCGGCGGCACGCTGTGGGGCGCCCCCGCCACCTATTTCTGGCCCTTCCGCGGCCTGTTCGGCCAGCAGCGCGAGTACCGCTACGTGCCGGGCTTGCCCCTGGGCCGGCCCGGCGAGTACCTCACCGACCGGTTGACCGACGAGGCCCTGCGAATGATCGAGGCGGCGGGGACCCGGCCCTTCTGGCTGAATCTCTGCTACCACACGGTGCACACGCCGATCGAGGGCAAGCCCGAGCTGGCCGAGCGCTACCGCAACCGCATTCGCGAAGGCCTGCGCCACCGCAACCCGGACTACGCCGCCATGGTCCACAGCCTGGATGAGAACGTCGGGCGGCTGCTCGAACATTTGGATCGGCGCGGGTTGGCCTCGAACACCTGGGTCATCTTCACTTCCGACAACGGCGGATACATCAATGCCTACCGCGGACGCCAGGTGACCGACAATTACCCGCTGCGCTCAGGCAAGGGGTCGCTTTACGAGGGCGGTCTTCGCGTGCCCTTGATCGTACGGGGGCCGGGTGCGGCCGCCGGGGGCGTCTGCGGCGAGCCGGTCTGCTCGACCGATTTCTATCCCACGCTGCTCGAGCTGGCGGGGCTGAAGGGCGATCCGGCGCACAACGCCGCCCTGGACGGGGTGAGCCTGGTCCCCCTGCTGCGCCGCCCGGAGGCACGCCTCGAGCGCGACGAACTCTACTTCCACTACCCGCACTACTACGCCACCACGACGCCGGTCAGCGCCCTGCTCCGCCGGGAAGGCGCGCGCCAGTGGAAGCTGCTCGAATACTTCGAGGACGGCCGGTGCGAGCTTTACGACCTGGCGGCGGATCCGGGCGAGAGCCGGGACCTGGCCGGGCAATTCCCGCAGGTGGTCGAGCGGCTGCGGGCGCGGCTGCACGCCTGGTGGAAGCAGACGGGGGCGCCTTTGCCTGCTCCCAATCCTGAATTCAACAAGAAGCCCGGCTAGTCTCGGGCGGGCGGGAACAGCATCTGTTCCACGAAGATTTCCTGGAACTGCGGGTCCGAGGCCAGCGGGATGTGTTCGACCGGGCGGCGCAGGCGCTCGAAGCCGCCCGACTCCCCATCGGTGACAAACAGGGCGAGCTTGGCCCCTAGCAACGCGGTGTTGCCCGCCGGGGTGACGATCTCCTCAGCAAAATCAATCAGCCCGATGCGGCGGGCGCTGGCGCGGTTGACGTAGTTGCCGAACGCCCCTGCCAGATAGAGCCGCGTGACGTCGCCCGGGGAGGCGCCCAGGCGGGCGAGCAGGATGCGAATGCCGGCGGCGATGGCGGCCTTGGCGAGCTGGAGCTCGCGGATGTCGCGCTGGGTGAGGATCACCGGGGGGCAAAGCTCCCAGCCCTCGCCCTCCACGAGCAGGTTGCCGCGGGCGTTCAGCAGGCCCAGCTCCAAGGCCACGGCCGCGGCGTCCACCAGCCCGCTGCCGCAGATCCCGCGCGGCTCGACGCCCCCCAGCACCCGGCACTGCACCCGGCCGTCGCGGGCCGCCACCTCGCAGATCGCGCCGGTGGCGGCACGCATGCCCCGGCTGATGCGCCCGCCCTCGAAGGCCGGTCCGGCGGCCGCCGAGGCGCAGACGATGCGCTCGCGCGTGCCGAAGACGATCTCGCCGTTGGTGCCCAAGTCAATCAGGCCGGTCAATTGAGAAGTCTCCGTCAGGCGGGCGGCCAGCAGGCCGGCCAGGATGTCGCTGCCGACGAAGCCGCCCAGGCAGGGCAGGAACAAGACCGGCGGATCGCCGGGAATCTCCCAGGCCAGTTCGGCGGCGCGGAACACTTCCAGGCCGTCGCGTTGCGGTTGAAAAGGCACGTGCGCCAGGGGCTCCGGGTCAATCCCGGCGAACAAATGGTGCATCACCGTGTTGCCCACCAGCACCACCTTGCGCAGCGGGCCTGGGGCGCCGGCGGCCAGCTCGGCCGCCATCCCTCCCAGGGCGGCCCGGATCAGATCGCGCAGGCGGACCAGGCCTTCCGGCCGCAGGGCGAGCTGGATGCGGCTCATCACATCGGCCCCGAAGGCAGCCTGAGGATTCAGAGCGGAACGCACCCCCAGCACCCGGCCGGTGGCCAGATCCAGGAGCTGGGCCACCAGCGTGGTGGTGCCGACGTCCATGGCCAGGCCCAGACCCTCGCCGGGCGTGAACTCGAAGGGGGTGTCGTCGGCCAGGATGGCCGTCTCCCACTGCCCGATTTCCAGCGTCAGCGGGCCCTCGATGCGCGCGTGGCAAGCCAGCCGCCAACCGGCGGCCAGCTCGGCCGGCCTGAGCGCCCGCTGGTCTTCGGCGGTGATCGGCAGCCGGCCCTCGATGAGGCGCACGCGGCAGCGCTTGCACAGCCCCCGGCCGCCGCAAGGGAACTCAACCCCCCAGGGAAACAACACGTCCTGGAGCGGCGTCCCGGGGATCACGCTGAGAGTCTGCCCGAGGGGCTCCAGGCGAAGGCTGACCGGAGGCGGCCCGGATGCGGCGCTCATTCGGCGAAGAAGTTGCCCATGCGGCGGAACTTCTGGAAGCGCTCCTCGACGAGCTGTTCGGGGCTGAGGGGCGCCAGCTCCTCCAGGGCGCGCCGCAGGAATTCGCGCACGCGGACGGCGGCCTGATCCCAGTCGGTGTGAGCCCCCTCGCCGGGCTCGGGGATGATGCCGTCAATCAGACCCAGGCGGTAGAGTTCTTCGGCGGTCAGGCGCAGCGCGGCGGCGGCCCGCTCGGCCAGCTTGGCGTCGCGGTAGATGATGGCGGCGCAGCTTTCCGGCGAGATCACGCTGTAAATGGCGTTCTCCAGCATGTAAATGCGGTTGCCGACCCCCAGGGCCAGGGCGCCCCCGCTGCCCCCCTCGCCGATGCAAATCACGATGATCGGCGTGCCCAGGCGGGCCATCTCCCGCAGGTTGACGGCGATGGCCTCCGCCTGGCCGCGTTCCTCGGCGTCCACGCCCGGATAGGCGCCCGGGGTGTCCAGCAGGGTCAGGATGGGCCGGCCGAACTTGGCCGCCAGTTGCATGACGCGCAGGGCCTTGCGATAGCCTTCCGGCTTGGGCATGCCGAAGTTCCGGAACAACTTCTGCTTGGTATCGCGCCCCTTCTGCTGGCCGACGACCATGATGGGGCGGCCCTCGAAAAAGCCCATACCGCAAACGATCGCCGGGTCGTCGGCAAAGCGCCGGTCGCCGTGGATTTCCATAAAGTCGGTGAACAGCCGCTGGATATAGTCCAGCGAATGGGGCCGCTTGGGGTGGCGCGCGATCTGCACGCGCTGCCAGGCCGGGTTGGTTTCGCCCCCCGCGCCGGCGGTGGGTTCGGCGGGCGGCGGATTGGCTGCGTCGCTCATGTATCGTCCTTGGCGGCCCGCCCTGTCAACCGGCCAGCACCTCGAGGGCGTCCGGGCCGCAGATGCGCTCGATCTCCAGTTTGAACTCCCGATCGGGCCGCACCTTTTGGGTTATATCCAAGATTACCGAAAAATCGCGGGGCTGCTCCAGCCGGAGGCGCACCTCGGTGGGACCCGGCTTGCGCTGGAACAACCGGGCCAGGGCCTCGGCCGCCTCCCCCGTCGGGCTGGCCGCCAGGGGGACCCGAATCGAGATCAGGGCCGGCAACCGAAGCCCGGCCACCGCCAGCGGCACGATCTCCTGGACGGAAATCTTGGGCGGCGCGCCCTCCTCGGGCAAGGCCGTGCCGCGCAGCAGGACCGCTTCGCCCTCCTTCAGGCTCTCCGCCAGGCGTTCGTAGTGCTGGCCGAAGACCACCAGGTCCGCCGTGCCGTAGGAGTCCTCCAATTGCGCCGCCGCCCAGGGCCGGCCCTCGCGCGTGCGCCGGCGCTGGACCGAGGTTAACAAGCCGCACAGAGCGACTTCGGCGCCGCGGGCCAGCCCTTCCAGGGTGTCGCTGGTGTGGGTGGCCAGCTCCCGGATCTTCTCGGCGTACTGCTCCAAGGGATGGCCGGTAACATAAAAGCCGAGGACTTCTTTCTCGAAGGCCAGCTTCTGCTCGGCAGTCCACTCCGGGGCCGCCGGCAGGGGCTTCTCCAGGTTCGAGGCGTCCTGCCAGCCCGCGAACAGGCCGGCCTGCCCGTTGGCCCGATCACGCCAGGCGCGCTGGCCGGCTTCGACGGCCCCGTCCAGAGCGGCCAGAAGCTGGGCCCGGTGGCCGCCCAGGGAGTCCATCGCCCCGGCCTTGATCAGGTTCTCCAGCACGCGCCGGTTCAGCGAGCTCAGGTCCACGCGCTCGCAGAACTGGTAGAGGGAGCGGAAACGGCCCACCTCGCGCCGCGCCGCCAGGATGGCCTCCACCGATGACTGGCCGAGGTTCTTGATCGCCCCCAGGCCGAAGCGGATGGCTTCGCCGTCGGGGGTGAAGCTCCAGTCGCTGGCGTTGACGTCGGGCGGCAGCACGCGGATGCCCATCTCGCGGCACTCGTTGATGTACTTGACCACCTTGGCGGTGTTGCCGGTCTCCGAGGTCAGCAAGGCGGCCATGAAGTAGACCGGGTAATGGGCCTTCAGATAGGCCGTGATGTAGGCCAGATAGGCGTAGGCGGCCGAATGGGACTTGTTGAAGCCGTAGCCGGCGAACTGCTCCATCAGATCGAAGAGCTTCTCGACCTTCCGGCGGGGATGGCCGCGCTGGAGGGCCCCCCGCAGGAAGCGCTCGCGCTGGGCGGCCATTTCCTCGGGTTTCTTCTTGCCCATGGCGCGGCGCAGGATGTCGGCCTCGCCCAGGGTGTAGCCCGCCAGGCGGTGAGCAATCTGCATCACCTGTTCCTGGTAGACGATGACGCCGTAAGTCTCTTCCAGGATCTCTTTCAGCTCCGGCAAGTCATAGACGACCGGGCGGCGGCCGTGCTTGCGCTCGATGAAATCGTCGGTCATGCCGCCCTGGATGGGGCCGGGACGGTACAGGGCGTTCAGAGCGATGAGATCCTCCAGGCGGCTGGGCTGGGCGCGGCGGAGCAGATCGCGCATGCCCGCGGACTCGAACTGGAAGACCCCGCTGGTGAAGCCGCGGCAGAAAATCTCGTAGGTTTGGGGATCGTCCAGGGGCAGCTCGTCCAGGGCCAGCTTTTCGCCCCGGTGGGTCTCGATCAGGCGCAGGGCGTCGTGGATCAGGGTGAGAGTGGTCAGCCCCAGGAAGTCCATCTTCAGCAGGCCGAGCTGCTCGAGACCCTGCATGTCGAACTGGGTGACCACCTCGTCCTTGTTGGTGCGGTACAGGGGGACGATTTCCTTGAGCGGAACGGGCGAGATCACCACGCCGGCGGCGTGCACCGAGGCGTTGCGCGCCAGACCCTCCAGGCGGCGGGCCACCTGAAGCACGTCGCCCACCCGCGGGTCCTTCTCAGCCGCTTCCCCGAGCGCCGGCTCCATGCGCAGAGCTTCCTCCAGCGTGATGTTCAGGACGTTGGGGACGAGCTTGCTGATGCGATCCACCTCGGCGTAGCTCATGTCGAGCACGCGGCCGACGTCCTTGATGCCCGCCCGCGCCCCCAGGGTGCCGAAGGTGATGATCTGGGCCACCTGCTCGCGCCCGTACTTCTCGGTGACGTACTGGATGACTTCGCCCCGCCGGTTGGTGCAGAAGTCAATGTCAATATCGGGCAGGCTGATGCGCTCGGGGTTGAGGAAGCGCTCGAACAGCAGTTCGTACTGGAGCGGGTCAATGTCGGTGATGCCCATGGCGTAGCTGACCAGGCTGCCGGCGGCCGAACCGCGCCCGGGCCCCACCGGGATGCCCCGCGAGCGCGCAAACCGGATGAAGTCCCAGACGATCAGGAAATAGCCGGCGAACCTCATCTGCCGGATGATGCGGATTTCCTGATCCAGGCGCTCCAGATACTCGGCGAGGTCATGCTTGAGACGGCCGGCGGCGCGCAGCGCCTCCAACCGCGGGCGGCGCCGCTCGAAGCCCTGCCGGGCGACCCACTCGAAGTAGGTGTCGGTGGTGTGGCCCTCGGGCACCTCGAACCTCGGGAACGGCTCGCTGATGCGATCCAGCCGCACCTGGCAGCGCTGGGCGATCTCCCAGGTGCGGTCCAGGGCCTCCTCCAGCTCCCCGAAGACTCGCATCATCTCGGCCCGGTTCTTCAAGTAGAAGTCCGGCGTGGGCCAGCGCAGCCGGGAGGGATCGCTCATGGTCTTCCCGGTCTGGATGCAGAGGAGGATTTCGTGGGCTCGGGCGTCTTCTCTACGTAAGTAGTGGGTGTCGTTGGTAGCGACTAGCGGTATTCCGGTCTCGCGCGACAGCCGGACCAAGCCCGGGACGACTTGCCGGTCCTGCGCCAAGCCATGGTCCTGTATCTCTAGGAAAAAATTGTCCTTACCGAAAATGTCGAGATAGGTGTAAGCCAGGCGGCGAGCTTCCTCGTAGCGCTCACCCGCCAGAGCTTCGCTGACGTCGCCACGCAGGCAACCGGAAAGAGCGATGAGTCCTTTGGCGTGGCTGGCGAGCAGGTCCTTGTCAATTCTAGGCTTGTAGTAGAAGCCCTCCAGATAACCCGCCGTCACCAACTGGAGCAGGTTCCGATAGCCCTCCTGGGTCGCGCACAGCAGCACCAGGTGGTGGTACTTCTCGGTCCGGCTCTGCCGGCCCTGGGGGGCCACATAGGCCTCGCAACCGATCACCGGCAGGATGCCATGGCTGACGGCGGCGTTGTAGAACTGGACCGCCCCGAACAGGTTGCCGTGATCGGTCATGGCGACGGCAGGCATGCCCTGGGCGCGGACCGCTTCCATGAGCTGGCTGATCTCGCAGGCGCCGTCCAGCAAGGAATAGTCCGTGTGGCAGTGCAGGTGGACGAAGGGCGGCTCAGCCATCCTGGTTTTCAGTATAAGATGCCGCAGCCAAATGAAAAGGGCGGAGCGCGGTGCGCTCCGCCCGGGGGTTTGGCAGAGTGCGCGTCAGAAGTCCACGCGCAGGTTGAACTGGATGACGCGGCTGAGGCCGCGCTGGGTATTGACCGTGCCGAAGTCGGCGCGGGTCGGATCCGTCACCGGCCCGGCGAAGTTGGTGTGGTTGGTGGCGTTCAGCAGGTCCACGTCAAAGCTGGTGCGCAACCTCTCGGTGATGCGGAAGACGCGCTTGATCTTGACGTCCCAATTGCGGATGCCGTCCTGGCGCAGGCTATCCAGGCGGGTGGGGAACACGCGCACGTGGTAAGAGCCGGGCTGCATGGCGGTCCGGCCCTCGAAGCCCACGAAGCCCTGGGGAACGGCCCCGGTTCCGGTGTAACGGGTCGAGCCGTCGAACCAGCGGTGAATATCACCGGAGTGCAGCTCATCATGCTTGAACAGGTCTGCGATCTTCGAGAGGTCGCCGTAGAAGAACCGGTTGCCCCAACCGGTCGGGGCGCCCATCTGGAACTGGTAGACCCAGCTAAGCTGCCAGCCGCCGATCAGGTGCTGGATGGGATTCTGGGTCACCCACTTGCGCCCTTTGCCGAAGGGCAGCTCCCAGATGGCGCTCCAGACCGTACGGTGCGGGCGGATGGCGTCCTGGGGCCGGAAGGAAGGCTTGGAGTCAAACTGGTTGGCGTAGAAGTCCGACTCGCTGCCTTTGGACCAGGTGTACATCAGGGCGGTCTGGAAGCCCCGGCTGAAGCGCCGTTCCAGGCGGAGCTGGATGTCGTGGTAGATGTTGATGCCGCGGATGTCCTTGTAAGCCAGTCCGGGCCGCACGCCGCTGAGGCCGTTGATGTTGGGATAAGCGCGCAGGAGCTGGTGCTTGCGGATGGTGGTGCCGGTGAAGAAGCCCTGCGTGCGGAGGTAGTTGTAGAGTTTGGGGTCGGAGGTCTGAAGCGACGCTAGGTTATTGATGTTGAACGGGTTAGGCAGGCTGCGGTTCAGGTCGTCGTCAATGGCCTGATTGCGCGTCAGCCCATAAGCCCAGTATTGAGCGGGCAAGTAGCTGATGCTCTGCGAGACCGGGATGCGCGAGTAAGCTCCGTTGTAGGCCGCTTCGAACACCATGTCGGTGGAAATCTCGCGCTGGAAGCCGAAGCGGTAGCGCTGCTGCCAAGCCGGTTCGTAGTCCCGCGGCACAAAGCTCCAGCCGCGCCCCTGGCGGATGATCGGGCCGAGGCTGTTGCCGTAAGGCGTGTCGAAGCGGGTCCCGTCGGCCCGCACCGGGAAGGGATCCACCATCGGGTTGCGGTTGGCGGCCAGGTTGGTGATGGATCCCACGCCGCAGCAGAAGCTCAGCCCCCGGTCGGTGGTTATCACCGTCGAAGTCGCCTGGCTGAAGCCGTCCTGGCTGGGCCGGTCGTTGTTGGAGTTGAAGGTGTCGTAGTACCAGCCGTAGCCAAAGCGGATCACAGTCCTGTCGTTGAGCTGATAGACCATGCCGATGCGGGGCAAGAACAGGTGGTTGCCGTCGGTGAAGGTCTTGTAAGGCTGGCCCAGATAGTAGGCGCCGCCGCGCACCTTGAACTGGGCAGCCGGCATTTCGGGGATGGGGCTCTTAGCGTAGGCGGCTTCCACCAGGTCGGCGAAGGGCGGCTTGTAGTTGAAGTCGAAGCCGCCGGCAATGCCGCGGTTGAAGCGCTCGCTGATGCCGCCGATCCGTTCATAGCGCAGGCCGAGCTGGAACTGGAGCTTCCGGGTGGCGCGCCAGTCGTCCTGGAAGAAAATGCCGCGGTAGCGAGTGCTCCAGATGGCGGTGTCATTGGTGGAGATCGAAATGCCGGAGGGCAATCCCATCATGAAGGCCGCCCAGCTCAGGCCGAGGTCCGAGGCGGTGGTCGTGTTATCGGCCTGGCGGACGTAGTTCTGGTTGAAGCTGAAGGCGCCGGAAGAGTTTCCCGGGCCGGCCGTGGTCGTCCAATAACGGCGCTCCTGCCAGCCGTAACGGAACGAGTGCGCGCCCTTTACCGTCGTCAAGTGGACGCGGGCTTCTCCGGTGGTGCCGCGGATGGTGATGGCGGGATAGCTCGCGCCGATCGTTTCGACGCCGTTGATGGTCATTTGGGGCAGGGTATGCCACTGGTCCGCCTTGGCGTCCAGATAGGCGGGCAGGCCGACGTCGGTCGGCTTGTACTTGGTCTGGATGGGCCGCTCAGCGCCCTCGTTAAAGCGCGTCCAGCTCGCGCCCAGATCCATGACCGTGGTGTTCGACAGCGTCCAGATGTAACTGCCGCCGCCGCCCTTGTTGATGCGGACCAGGCCGTTGGTGTGCAAGCCGCGCTTGGTTTCGTAAGTCCAGTCGTACTCGTCGGCCAGCCGGTGGTTCCAATACCAGCGGGCGAACAGGCGCTGGCGCTCATTGAAGTTGTAATCCCAGCGATTGACGATCGAGTTGAAGCGCTCGTCCTTGGGCATGTTGACGGCGTAGTAGTTGTTGATGCCCTCGGGCGAGACCAGGCCGGGCACATCGTTGGGCTTGGGATAGAGCGGCTCGTAAAACTTATAGACGGGATTGAGGACGGGCACTCCCTTGTTGCCAGGGAAAGGAGTGCGCACCACGCGGCCGCCTACCTCGCGGGCAGAGCGGGGATCGTAGACCGTGTACTTGACGGCGTCAATCGCGAGCAAGTCCGAAAAGTCGCCCTGCCGCCAGGCCATCTTGGGCACCGTACGGTTGATCGAGCTGGTGGTTTCGGCCTTCTTCTGGTAAATGCCGTTGTACTGGAAGTAGAAGAAGAACTTGTCGCGCCCGTTATAGATCTTGGGGATGCGGAACGGCCCGCCCAGGTCGAAGCCGAAGTCGTTGGAGCGCCCCGGGGCCTGCTTGGGGTCGCTCGATTTCTTCTTGCCCTCGCGCACGTCGCGCTCCCAGAGCAGGCGGGTGAAGTGCGGCGTGGCGTTCCAGCGCTGCTGCCAGTGCTGGTCGAACAGAGAGCCGTGGTAGGTGTTGGTGCCCGCCTTGGTCATCACGTTGACCACGGCGCCGGAGGTGTAGCCGTAGGAGGCGTCAATGGCCAGGGTCTCCAGCTTGAATTCCTCGACCGCCTCCGAGGAGGGCACGAAACCCACGCGGCGGCCGGTGCCGGTGACCGGCATGCCGTCAATGCTGTACTCGTTCGAACCCACCCCGCCCATCGTGTTGAACGAGGAGGTTCCCGCGTTGTCGAACGGCCGCCGGTACTCGGGCTGGCCGGTCCAGTGCATGCCGGGGGCCAGTGTGGCCATGGCGAAGGGATTCATGTCCGAGAAGGGCAGGTCTTGGATCTGGCGCGTGTCCACGACGCGCCCGCCCGAAGCCGTCGTGGTGTCCAGCAGCGGCGCTTGGGCGACGACCTCGACGGTCTCGGCGATCTGGCCCACTTGCAACTGCAAAGTCACGTTCAAGCGCCCGGCCACCTGAAGCACCAGCCCGGTTTGCAGCGAGCGCTTGAAGCCCGCCGCCTCAGCGGCCACCGAGTAGGGGCCGGGATTGAGCAGGCTGACTTCGAAATAGCCGGTCTCGTTGGTCACGGTGCGGCTGCTGACGTTAGTTTCCGTGTTGGTGATGGTGACGGAGGCGTTGGGGATGACCGCTCCCTGCGGGTCCACCACGCGTCCGGAGATGGTGCCGCGCGGATCCTGCGCCAGGCACAGGCCCGCGAACACAAAGAGGATGGCAAGCAAGGAAAGCGACTGGCGAGACATTCCCTTTCTCCCGTCCGAAGTCTTGGGGGCCCAACCCCCGGGATTCAGACTAACCGTCTCGGCCGGCGGCTGAGGCGGCCGGCTCCGAATCCAAAAGCAGTATATGCCAGCCGCCGACCGGCGTCAACCTAACGCGGCCCCGGTTCGGCGGCTCTCAGGCCGGCGGCGGGGGCACGGCGGGGCGCGCGTCGGGCCAGTGGCGGCGGTTGCCGGTGCGCAGGGTTTGCCCGTAAAATGAGAATCGGGGCGGTGGCCCGACGGGGTTCGGCATGCTCCGGGAAACGGCTCTGACGCCTCGCAACGCGGAGATCCTGCACTCGATTGTGGAGACCTATATTCAGACGGGCCAGCCCGTGGCCTCGCGCACGATCTCGCGTCGCACCAGGATGGGCTTGAGCGCCGCCTCGATCCGCAACGTGATGGCGGACCTCTCCGAGGAGGGCTATCTGGAGCAGCCGCACACTTCGGCGGGGCGGATCCCGACCGAGAAGGCGTTCCGGGTTTACGTGCAGTCGCTGGGGGCGAGCCGCCTGCGGGCCTCGGAGCTGGAGCGGTTGCGGGCGGAGTTCCACGGGGTGGAGACGATCGAAGGGCGGGCGGAACGCTCCTCGCACGTGCTGACCGAGATGACGGGGAACGTGGGGATCGCGGCCACCATTCCGGCCGCCAGCCAGAGGCTGCATCAAGTGGAGATCCTGTCGCTGGCGGAGCGGCGGATCCTGATGATCGTGGTGACCCGCGACGGGACGGTGCGCGAGCGGGTCGTCACGCTGGAAGAGACGCTCAGCCAGCAGGAGCTGGACTCGATCCGCAACTACCTGAACTGGAACTTCAGCGGCTGGGTGCTGGAGGAGGCGCGGCGGGAGTTGGCGCGGCGGCTGGAGCAGGATAGCGCGGCCTATGACGCCATCCTGCGCCGACTGGCGTTGTTGCGGGCCAAGGGCCTGCTGGAGTTCCAACTGGCCCCGGCGATGTACGTGGAGGGTGTGGCCAATCTGGTGGGGCTGGACTTGCCCCTGACGCGCGAGAAACTGCGGGAGCTGGTCCGGGCCCTGGAAGAGAAGAAGCGGGTGCTCCAGATTCTGGATCGCTTCCTGGAGAAGCCCTCCGGTCAGGTGGAAGTCTGCGTGGGTTTGGGCGAAGTGCACCCCAGCATGAAGGCGCTCTCCCTGATCGGCCTGCAAGTGATCCTGCCGGGAGGGGCGTCCGCCAAGATCGCGGTGCTGGGCCCCTTGCGCATGAACTACGAGAAGGTGATCTCGGCGGTACTGCACGTGGGCGATGCCTTCCGCAGCGTTCCCGCTTGAGCCGGCCTGAAGCAGGGGGCGGCAGCGATTGCTACCCTGAAGGAGAGTGGTGTCGCATCATGTCCGATAACGATCGTCTTCAGGATTCCGGCGTCCCGCGGGCGGAGCCTGCCGCCGGAGCGGCTGAGAGTGCGACCGTTTCCGAGCCGCCTGCCCGGGAAGGGGCGGCGGGCGCCGAGGCCGCGCCCGCCGCTGCCCTCGAACTCCAGGATCCCGCCGTCCTGCTGGCCGGCCTCTCGGCCGAGCGGGACGAGCTGGCCCGCCAGCGCGATGAGTACTACGAGCTGTTGCTGCGGCGCAGCGCCGAGTTCGAGAACTACCGCCGCCGGGTGGAGCGGGAGCGCCGGGAGCTGGTCGAGTTCGCCGGCATGGAGACGGTGCGCGAGTTGCTGCCGGTCCTGGACGATTTCGAGCGGGCCTTGAAGGTGGAATCCGCCGACCGGGACTACGTGCGGGGGGTCGAGCTGATCTACCAGCGCCTGCTGGAGACCCTCAAGAAGCTGGGCTTGGAACCGATAGCGTGCCGGGGGGAGAAATTCGATCCCCACCGCCACGAGGCGGTCGAGATGACCCCCAGCGAGGAGGTCGAGGACCACACGGTGATCGAGGAATACCGGCGCGGGTACAATTTTAGAGGAAGGCTGCTGCGGCCGGCGATGGTGAAGGTGGCCGTCAAACCCTGAACGAATGGCTGTGGCCAAGCGCGATTACTACGAAGTCCTGGGCGTAGGCCGCAATGCCACCCAGGATGAGCTCAAGAGCGCCTACCGCAAGATGGCGCTGCGCTACCACCCCGACCGCAACCCCGGCGACAAGGAGGCCGAAGAGAGATTCAAGGAGGCGGCCGAGGCTTATAGCGTACTCAGCGACCCGCAGAAGCGGGCGGTTTACGACCGCTACGGCCATCAGGGGCTGACCGGGGCGGCCGCTCCCGGCTTCGACCCCACCATCTTTGCCGACTTCAGCGACATCCTGGGCGACCTGTTCGGCTTCGAGGACTTCTTCGGGGGCGGCAGCCGCCGGCGGCGCACCCGCCCGCAGCGGGGCGAGGATCTGCGCTACGACCTGGAGATCAGCTTCGAGGACGCCATGCGGGGCCTGACGGCGGAAATCCAAATCCCCCGCCAGGAGACTTGCTACCGCTGCCAGGGTCGCGGGGCCGAACCGGCCGACATCGCGCCCTGTCCGAGCTGCCGGGGGCGCGGCGAGCTGGTCTATCAGCAGGGTTTCCTTTCCATCCGCCGGACTTGCAGCCACTGCGGCGGCACGGGACAGGTGGCTCGCAAGGCGTGCGGCCACTGCCGCGGGCAGGGTTGGGTGCGGAGCGAACGCAAGCTGAAGGTCAACATCCCGCCGGGCGTGGATACGGGCACGCATCTGCGCCTGGCTCAGGAAGGCCAGCCGGGCGCTCACGGCGGCCCGCCCGGCGACCTCTACGTGGTGCTCACCGTCAAGGATCACCCCTTCTTCGAGCGGCGCGAGAACGACCTGCATTGCACCATCCCCCTCAACGTGGCTCAAGCCGCTCTGGGCGCTGAGATCGAGGTGCCCACTCTGGACGGGCCGGAGACCCTCCAGATTCCCGAGGGCACCCAGAGCGGCGCCACCTTCCGGCTGCGCAACCGAGGTGCGCCCCGGCTCAACGGCCACGGCCGCGGCGACCTTTACGTTCACGTCGAGGTCAAGATTCCCTCCCGGCTGAGCCGCGAACAGCGCCGGCTGTTCGAGCAATTGCGCGAGACCCTCCCCTCCGACAACCAGCCCAAGCCCAAGGGCCTCTTCGAGAAGGTCAAGGATTACTTCATGTAGCCCCGGCCGCGCAGGCCGGCCTGCCCCCCGGGCTCGCCGGCGGCTTAGCGCCGCAACACGCGAATCGCGCTGTTGGAAGTGGACAGCTCGATCAGCGGTCCCCCGCCGCCGATCTCTCCCTCGAGGATGTTCTTGCCGCTGGTGCGGGTCAGCACCGGCAGATCCGAGTGAATCGAGCTGTTCGAGGTGATGGCTTTCAGGCGGGCCTTGGCGGACTCGGGCAGCCACAATGTGACCGGGCCGTTGCTGGTCAGGGCGCGGATTTCATTGTCCTCGAAGGCGTCCAGGGTCAGCTCGATCGAGCCGTTGGAGGTTTCCAGCCGCAGTGGGCGGCGCGCAGCGGGCCTGGCCAGCCGGACGTACACGCCGCCATTGGAGGTGACGGCCTCCAGGGTTCCCTCCAGCCGCTCCAGGCGGATGCTGCCGTTGGAGGTGCGCAGCAGGAGGTCTCCATTGAGTTGGTCGGCGCTGATGGAGGCGTTGCTGGTCCGAGCCTCCAGGCGGCCTTGGATCCTGCGCAGGGTGATGGAGCCGTTGGAGGTCGTCAGGCGCGAGGCGCCGCGCACGTCCTCGACCCGGATCGAGCCGTTCGAGGTGGCGATGCGCTCGAGCTCGACCTGCTGTGGCACGCGCAGCAGGTATTTGGCGCCCATGCCGCCGCGCCGCCGCTCGGGTCGCAGCGTGCGGAGGCGGATCGCCTCGGGGGCGGCGTGGACCTCGATCTTGACTTGGCCCAGGTCGGCTTGGGTGGAGGCGTACTTCTGGCCGGTGATGCGGACCTCGTCCTTTTCCCAGCCCAGGATCTCCACCGAACCGTTGAAGCTTTCCAGCTCCAGCGTCCCGCCCGGCTTCAGAGGGTAGCTATAGTGGAAATCCTCGCGGAAGCGGGCTGAATCGGCGACGATGTCTTCCAGATCGCAGCCCGCCGGAGCGAGGATCAAGGGCAGGAGGGCCAGACCCGCACTGCGCCATCGCATAGTGGACACCTCACGGGGAACTATACGAAACGGGCGGGCTTTTGTTCCCTGCGTCTTACGAGGGGGGCGCGCCTGCCGGGGGCGCGCGGCGGTTTACAGGATCTTGACGTCTTCGGCCTGCAAGCCCTTAGGGCCTTTGCGGATGGAAAACTCCACCTGCGTGCCCTCGTCCAGGCTGCGATAGCCGCTCATTTGGATCGCGGAATAGTGGACGAACACGTCCTCCCCGGATTCCCTCTGAATGAACCCGAATCCCTTGGCCGCGTTGAACCACTTGACAGTACCTTTTTCCTTCATTGGATGCTTCTTCCTACTGATGTTGCGGAGTGCGAAGCGCCTCCCCACCTGCCTGCGCGCCGCTCAGGGATTCGCTCAAGCTCGAGGCGAGACGTCCAAACTCTAGTTTCAGTGTAGCACAGTCGTCGCCGGGACGCCGGACTTTCCGGCTGGAGAAAGGACCGCGGCCCGCCGGGCCGAGGCCGCCCTCCGGGTCGTGGCGGACCGGCAGCTCGCGGGGCTATGCTTGAAGCAGCCGGAATTCCGGGATCGGACGGCGGCGTGAGGGCAGAGGACTTCGCCGAGTTGCGACAGCGGATGGTCGAGCGCCAGCTCCGGGCGCGCGGCATTCGGGACCCGGGCGTTCTGAAGGCGATGCAGGAAATTCCCCGCGAGCTGTTCCTGCCCGAGCAGCATAGGGCGTGGGCTTACGAAGACGAGCCGGCGGCCATCGGGCACGGCCAGACCATCTCCCAACCTTACATGGTGGCGCTGATGACGCAGTGCCTGGAGCTGACGGGGACCGAGAAGGTGCTGGAAGTCGGGGCCGGCTCGGGCTACCACGCGGCGGTGTTGGGCGCGCTGGCGCGGGAGGTGGTGGCGCTGGAAGTGATCCCTGAGCTGGCGGCGCAGGCCCGCGAGAATCTGGAAGCGGCCGGGCGAGCGGGCAACGTCACGGTGGTATGTGCGGACGGCTCGCTGGGCTATCCCGAGGCCGCGCCCTACGACGCGATTTCGGTGGCGGCTGCGGCGCTGGAGGTCCCCTCAGCCCTGCTGGAGCAGTTGGCCGACCCGGGGCGCATGGTGATCCCGGTGGGCGGCGGCTGGGATCAGGAATTGCGTTGGATTGGGAAGCGCCAGGGCCGGCTCAGCCAGCGCGTGGTGACCTTCTGCCGCTTCGTGCCGCTGCGCCAGAGTTCCGCGCTGCGCCGGGGCTGAGCCGGCCAGCCGGGCCCCTCAGGAGGCGCCCGGCTTTTTCTCCTGCGGTTTTGCCGCCGCGCGCCCCACGTGCAGGTGGTCGTAGTTCAATAGGGCATTGAACAGCAGGAAGAAGCTGCCTTGGGTCTGCTGGCGCCACATCGGGTTGATGGCGAACAGCAGGGCATGGCCCTTGCCTACGGGTACGTCAATCACCGCCGGGCGGTTGGCCAGCTCACGCCCGCCGGCCAACATGCCGGCCACCAGCAGGTCTCTTTCCTCGGCGAAGCGCAGCACGACGCGAGGCCGGGCTTCGGGAGGGGGCAGGAAGGGGCGGAGGCTTTCCAGGAACTCCTCGGGGATGGGCGGTTCCTCGCCCGGGCGCAAGGACGGCTGAGGTGACGGCGGGACGTAGGGGCGGCCTTGCGGGATGTCCGGGTCGGTGGGGGAGCCGCGGCCGCTGGGCCGGGTGCGGGATTCCTCGGCGCCCATGCCCGGCATCTGCATGCCGCCTGTCAGGCTGACCTGGAAGACCGGCGCCTGGTTGAAGTAGACCGCCAGCTTGTCGTCGTAGCCGTAGGCGATGGGGCTGCGGCGATCGGCGAAGACCGCATTGTAGACGCCGCCGCGGGCTTGCAGCTCGCGCGTTTGGACGATCGAGACGCCCTCGATCAGGCCGTAGTCAATCAGGATGGAGGCGTTGCTGGCCACGGTGACGAACAGGCCGCCCTGCTCGAGGAAGCGCTTGAGGTTCATCAGGCCCTGCAAGCCCATGCCGCCGCGCATGTCAGGGGTCTGATCGGGCGAGGTGGCGATGTTGGGCGTCAGCGGTCCGCCTTGCCAGGGGATGGGCTCGCCGCGCAGGGGCAGGCCGTTGACCAGGCGCTGGGCCGAGCCGGGGGTAGGCCCGAAGATGATGACGTCGAAGCGGGAGCGCAGGTCGGCGGTGTCGCGGATCACGTGGTCGGAGACGTATTGGTAGGGGATGCCCAGGGTGTCCAGGGCGATGCGGAACCAGCCTTCGTTCTGGGTGTTGAGCCAGGTGTGGACCAGAGCGACGCGGGGGGCCGCCAGCTCATGCATCGGGACGTTGGGGGCGGCCTCGACGGCGTGCACCGTCAGGCCCAACTCGGCGGCTGCCTTGCGCAGCCTCTCGCCCAGATCCAGCGGGTTCTGCTCGGTCTTGATGATGAAGGAGCCGGCCTTGAAGTTCAGGCCGCGGGCCTGGAAAGGCTCCTCGGCGGCGTACATCCTGACGCTACCCAGGCGAAAGCGGAAGGTGGCCAGCGAGTTATCGGTGTTGTGGTTGATCAGGTAGGCGCCCGCGGAGGCCGCCCCGATGAGCCGGCCCTCGACGCGCGCCGGGCCGGCCAGCAAGGCGGCGGGGACCGTCAACACCGACGGGTCGGTGACGCGGACGGTGCGCACGTTGCGCAGCGCGCCGAGCGACCAGCCGGTATCGTCGTAGGGCCGGGTATCGGCCGGGTTGTAGTACTGCGTGTCGAGCAGCATGTCGGCCATGCGGCTGTAAGGCTGGTCCATGCGGATGATGTAACTGCCCGCGGGAAGCTTGAGCTTCTTGGTTTCCTTGCCTTGGGGGAGGGAGACCTCAAAATCGGCCTCGGCGCGATGCACTTCCACGCCTTGGAGCCGGAGCAGGTTGACCAGCTCGGCGCACTCGACGGGCCGCGGATCGTCCCCCGGAATCACCCAGGCGGCCGGGCCTTCCTTGAAAGCCTTCTCGACGGAGCGCTTGCTTTTCAGATAGAAATTCTCCAGGAAGCGCTCCTTCTCGCGGGCTACGAAATTCATGGCCAGCAGCAGAGCGCTCTGCTGGAGGTTGATGTTGTTGCGGATGGACCACTTGACTTTTTCGAGCGGCGGATTGGGGCGGTACCAGGCGCGCGAAGTCTGGGCGGGGCGGACGGTGCGCTCGAAGGTGTCGGCGCCGCGGCCGCCGTAGGTCTCGTAAAAGCGCCCGATCGCGTTATGCCCGTTGGCCACGTAGAACATGTAGTTGGCCGCCCAGCCGTCGTAGAAGCCGTGGGTCCAGACGCCCGGCACGCCGCGCTTGGTCATCTCGCCCACTTCGTGGTAGGCCAGCAGTTGCCACTCGTTGATCACGATGGGGTCCAGCCAGGCGTTATAGGGCCCCATGCCGGTCGAGGTGTAGAGGAAGGGCACCGACTCGTGCAGGTCGTGCAGCACCTGGGGATGCCACTCCAGGAACGTCTTCATCATGATCCGGCTCAGGGCCAGCGAGAGAGCCATGCCGTCGCGGTTGTTGTCGTGGGCCACGTACTTGCCCCAGTAGACAAGGTTGGGGGCGGCCCGATTGGGGTTGGCCTTGCGCCAGCGGTACAGATCCACCTGGCGGTCGTGACCGTCCACCTCGACCAGGGGCGTGATCATGACGATGAGGTTCTTGCGGATGGTCTGGATGAAAGGCGATTCGGAGACCGCCAGCCGGTAGGCCAGCTCCATGAGCATCTCAGGGGCGCCGGTCTCGGGCGAGTGAATGCTGCCGGTCGCCCAGTACATGGGGAGGCCCTCCTGGATGAACTGGCGGGCCTCGGCCTCGCCCAGCTTGCGCGGATCGGCCAGCCGGGCGGTGATCTCGCGGTAGCGATCCAGGCGGGCGATGTTGGCCTCGTCGGAGACCACGGCCAGCAGGGTCTCGCGGCCCTCCTCGCTACGGCCGATCGAGAACACCCTCACCCGGGGGGAAGCCTTCTCCAGGGCGCGCAAGTAGTTGTAGATGTCGGCCGAGTAGGTCAACTTTTCGGGCGTGCCGACGATGTAGCCCAAGACCTTCTCGGGGCTGGGAACGGTGTCGGAGGCGGGCAGATGGTCCACCAGCTCGGTGAGGAAGAACGGCTCGGTGGTGTACTGCTTGATCTTGGCGGTGTAGGCCTCGTCAATTTTCTGTTGAGCCGGGGCGGGCGGGGCCTTGGGCGGCTGGGCCTTGCGCTTCTGGGGCGCGGCGCAGGGGGCGGCCAGCATCACCGCCACGGTCAGCGTCAGAATACGGCTTCGAGTGGGGCTTCCCATTGCGATTCTCCGGTGGTTTCGACCAGCGTCGAACCGGCTATCATAGCGGAATCCGGTCCGGTTGGGACGGGGGGGGCAGATGCAGCGCGGGCGCGGACTTTGCTACCCTGAACGCTTATTGCTATGGCCGGGGATGCGAAGGGGCGCGCGCGGGCGCGGCCCGCTTTCTATCTGCTTTGGGGGGCGCTGGCCTGCCTGGGCCAAACGCAGGAGTCGGGGCGGGAAATCTATCAGGCGGCCTGCGCCGCCTGCCACGGGCACGACGCTCGGGGCGCCGACCGCTCGACGGTCGGCTTCGAGACGCCGCTGCCGGATTTCACTGACTGCAACTTCGCGACCCGAGAAGCGGCGGCGGATTGGCGGGCAGTGGTGCGGGGCGGCGGTCCCGCGCGGGGCTTTTCCCGCATCATGCCGGCTTTCGGCGAGGCGTTGAGCCGGCGCGAGATCGAGGAGGTGGTGAACTACCTGCGCGGCTTTTGCGCCGAGCCAGCCTGGCCGCGAGGGGAATTCAACCTGCCGCGGCCGTTGGTGACCTCGAAGGCTATTCCGGAGGACGAGACGGTACTGACCACTACCATCAACGCCGAGGGCGCCGCTGCGGTCACCAACCGGATCGTTTACGAGCGCCGCTTGAAAGCTCGCAACCAAGTCGAGGTCGCTCTTCCGTTCCGCTTTGCCCAACCGCCCGGAAGCCATTGGGTGGGCGGCGTGGGCGATCTGGCCTTGGGCTTCAAGCGCACGCTGTTTCACAGCCTGCCGAAGGGCGCCATTGTGAGCCTTTCCGGAGAGGCGCTGCTGCCCACCGGAGAGAAGGCGCGCGGCTTCGGCAAAGGCGTCACCGTGCTGGAGACGTTTCTCACCTACGGCCAGCTTCTAGCCTCGAAGAGCTTCTTCCAGTTTCAGGGAGGATTGGAGGCGCCGACGCACAGCGATGACGCGGCCAAGGCGGTCTTCTGGCGAGGGGTGTTGGGCAAGAGCTTTAGCCAGGGCGGGGATGGGCGGCTATGGTCGCCCATGGTCGAGCTGCTGGCGGATCGGGAACTGGAGTCCGGCGCCAAGGTGCTCTGGGACGTCGTGCCCCAGTTCCAAGTGACGCTCAGCCGCAGGCAACACATCCGGGCGAATGTCGGCCTGCGCATTCCGGTGAATCAGACCGCCGGCCGGCTGGTCCAGATCATGTTCTATTTGCTCTGGGATCGCTTCGACGGCGGATTGACCCAGGGCTGGTAGGGGGAAGGTGATGCCGGTCTACGCTTTGAAAAGCATCCTCGCGGCGGCCCTCTGGCTGAGCGCCCCGGCGCCGTCCGCCCAGCCGCCCGCCCGGGCCGGCGGCCCGGCCTTCGAGACTTCCGACCGCTGCCTGGCCTGCCACAACGGGTTGCACACCTCTGCGGGCGAGGATATCTCAATCGGCTTCCAGTGGAGCGCCAGCATGATGGCCAACTCGGCGCGGGATCCCTACTGGCAGGCCGGCGTGCGGCGCGAGACTTTGGACCACCCTTCCGCCGCCCAAGCCATTGAGGCCGAGTGCTCGATCTGTCACATGCCCATGGCCCGTTACGAGGCCTGGCTGGCCGGCGGTGAGGGCCAGGTTTTCGCCCACACCCAATTCGATCCCGGGGTCCGCGCCGACCGCCTGGCGGCCGACGGCGTTTCCTGCTCGCTCTGCCACCAGATCGCCCCCGACAAGCTGGGCGCCCGCGAAAGCTTCGTGGGGCGCTTCGTGATCGCGCCCGGGGCGGCCGGCTTGCGCACGGCCTTCGGCCGCTTCGCAGTGGATGCGGGACGCGCCAGGATCATGAGTTCTTCCTCGGGTTTCCGGCCCACCCAGTCCGAGCACGTTCGCAAGTCCGAGCTGTGCGCCACCTGCCATACGCTCTACACCCACTCGCTCGACCGGGCGGGCAAGGTCCTGGCCGAGTTTCCCGAGCAAGTGCCTTACCAGGAGTGGCTGCACAGCGACTACCGGCAAGGCCGGGGCTGTCAGGACTGCCATATGCCCGCGGTGAGCGGCCCGGCGCCGATCGCGGCGGTGTTGGGCCAGCCGCGGGAAGGCGTTGCGCGGCATAGCTTCCCCGGCGGCAATTTCTTCCTCCAGCGCCTGCTGAACCGCTTTCGCAACGAGCTGGCGGTGGCGGCGGCGCCCCAGGCGTTGGAAGGGGCGGCCTTGCGGACTCTGGAGCACCTGGGCAGCGAGGCGGCGCGCCTGAGCATCGAGAACGTCCACCTGCGCGGCGGCCGGCTGGAGGCCGACATCCGGGCGGAGAACCTGGGCGGGCACAAGCTTCCCACCGCCTACCCCTCGCGCCGGGTCTGGCTGCACCTGCTGGTGCGGGATGGCGGGGGGCGCGTGGTCTTCGAGTCCGGAGCCCTGACGGCGGAGGGCGCCATTCAGGGCAACGACAACGACGCCGATCCGCGCCGCTGGGAGCCGCATTATCGGGAGATTCGCTCGGCCGAGCAGGTGCAGATCTACGAGGCCGTCATGGGGGACTCCTCCGGCGCGCCCACCACCGGCTTGCTCAGCGCGGTCCGTTACCTGAAGGACAACCGGCTGCTGCCGCGCGGCTTCAACAAGCGCACCGCCGACAAGGACATCGCGGTTTGGGGAGAAGCGGCCGAGGACGAGGATTTCACGGGCGGCGGCGACCGCCTCCACATGTCGGTGGCGGTGGCGAGGGCCGAAGGCCCCTTGCGGATCGAGGCCGAGCTGTGGTACCAGCCCATCGCCTACCGCTGGGCGGCCAACCTGGCGCCTTACCAGACCGCCGAGACCCGGCGGTTCGCGCGGTACTTCCAGTTGATGGCGCCGGACTCGGCGGCGGTGCTGGCGCGGGCCTCGGCCACCCAGTGAATGCATGACCACGCTCACTCACCTGGAATGCGGCCTGTGCGGGCGCGTGTTCGATCTGAGTGAGCCGCACCTGCTCTGCCCCTGCGGCGGGCCGCTGCTGGCCCGCTATGATCTGGAGCGCGCCCGGCGAAGTTGGAGCCGCGAGTGGGTGCGAAACGGTCCTTCGACCATGTGGCGTTACGCTCCGGTGCTGCCGGTGCGCCGTCCGGGCGCCGTCGTGTCGTTGGGCGAGGGCATGACGCCACTGGTGCGGGCGGCCCGTTTGGGAGAACGACTCGGGGCGGCGGACCTTTGGATCAAGGACGAAGGGGCCAACCCTACCGGGTCGGTGAAAGCACGTGCGATGGCCTGCGCGGTCTCGATGGCCCTGGAGCAAGGGGTGCGGAAGGTGGGGGCGGCCTCGATGGGAAACGCCGGGGCGGCGCTGGCCGCCTGCGCGGCTTCCGCCGGAGTGCAGGCGCACCTGTTCCTGCCGCGCTCGGCGCCGCCCCACGTGCAGTTGCAGTGCCGGGCCTGCGGCGGGCGGGTTCGGCTGGCCGAGGGCGGGCTGGCCGAATGCCGGCGGGCGCTGGAGGAGGACCGGGAGGCCGAAGGCCGGCGCGATCTGACCCCGCTGCGCGAGCCCTACGGGCTGGAGGGCGCCAAGACCCTGGGCTACGAGCTGGCCGAGCAGTTCAACTGGGAGCCGCCCGAGGCGATCCTGCTGCCGGTGGGCGAGGGCATGAATCTGATCGGGGTATGGAAGGCTTTCCAAGAGCTGGAGGCGCTGGGCTGGATTGCAGGCCGGTGTCCCCGCCTGGTCGCCGTGCGGGTGGAGGGTTGCTCTGCGGTGGCAGCCGAGCTGGCCGTGCCCCGGCCCCTCGCCGAGGCGCTCTCCAGCAAGGCGATCGCCTCCAGCGGGGGGATGGTTGCGACGGCGGGCGAGGCCGAGTTGTTGGAAACCGGACTGGAAACGGCGCGGCTGGAAGGTGTCCTGCCCTGCCCTGAGGGTGCGGCTTGCGTGGCGGCGCTGAGGCGGCTGCTGGCGGAGGGGGCGCTGGATCCCGGCCGGCGCATCGTGCTGTGCAATCCCGCTTCGGGCTGGAAGCGCTGGGAACTTTACGCCGCGCGCCTGGGACGCGAGCCGTCCGGTGAAGCCGACAAGCTCGGGGGGCTGATCACGCCCCGCTGAGTCCGCGCGCTCTCTTACAATCGAGTGGGGGCGATGTTCAAGGATTTCTACGGCAACGGCGCGGTGGTCGAGGCGCTCGAACAGGCCTTGTTCTCCGGGCGCATTCCGCAAACCCTTTTGCTGACCGGGCCGCAAGGAGTGGGCAAGGCCACCTTGGCGCGCCGCTTCGCCGCCCGGCTGCTGGGGGATGCCGAGAAGATCGAGCGCGACGACCTGAGCCTGCCCCACAACGTGAATTACCTGCGGGAACGCGAGAAGTGGCCTGCCGAGCGGCGCAACGAAGACCCGCTCCTGCTGGCCAGCCATCCGGACTTTGTCACCTTCCCGCCCGACGGGCCGCTGCGGCAGATCACGATCCAGCAGATGCGGCGGTTGAAGGAATCGGCCCAGTACAAGCCGCTGCGCGGCGCTTTCCGCGTCTTCCTGATTGACGAGCTGGACCGGGCCAACGAGCAGGCGGCCAACTCGCTTTTGAAGACGCTGGAGGAGCCGCCCGAGCACTTGATTCTGATCGCCACCGCGGAGAACGTCTACGACCTGCTGCCCACGATTCGGTCCCGCTCGGTGGTCTTTCACATGGGGCCGCTGAGCCCGGAGGAGATGGCCGAGTTCGTGCGGGCGCGGGGTTTGCAGGACGCCGCGCGGCGGATCGCTCTGGCGCAGGGCCGCCCGGGCGTGGCCGTCTCGCTGGATTTGGAGACTTACGACCGGCGTCGGGAGGCCATGCTGACGCTGCTGGAGGCGGCGGCGGGAGCGGTTCCTCTGGCCGAATGGATCCGGCAGAGCGAATCCCCGGCGTTCCGGCAAGAGAAGCTGGAAGCGCTGCTCGAGGTCTGTTACGGTCTGCTGCGGGACCTGCTGGTGCTCCATCAGACGGGCGGGCGGGGTTTGCCGCTGCGCAACAGCGACGTCGCCGAGCGGCTGGAGCGGCTGGCCGCGCGGGTGGATTTCGGCTGGCTGCGCCGCGCCGTCGAGCGGGCCGACGAGATCGCGGGCCTGTTGCGGCGGAACATCCAGAAGAACCTGGCGCTGGACGCCCTGGTGGTGGAGCTGCGTCCGGCCTGAAGGCGGCCGGAAATCCCCCGAGACGCGCCGCCCTCCGGCGACACTACATTATTCCGATGGATCGCGCGGCCAGGCATCGGGGCAGGCGGTGTGCGCTGGCGCTGCTGCTGCCCGTCCTGGCGGCCGCTCAGACCCTGGTGTTGGAGATCCGCGCGATCGAGGGAGAGGGGGCCGTGCAGCCGGCGGGCGCGCGCGTGCTCGCTCCATTGTCGGTGGTGGTCACCGACGAAACCGGGCGGCCGGTGGAGGGTGCGGCCGTCACCTTTCGCCTGCCGGAGGAGGGGGCCGGAGGGGTTTTCCCCAACGGCCTGAAAACCGAGGTTATGCGGACCGGTCCCGACGGCCGCGCAACGGTTCGTGAAATCCGCTGGAACCGTGCTCCGGGGCCGGTCCGCATACGCGTCACGGCGGTCAAGGACCAGGCCCGCGCGGGCGCGATCGTCAACCAGTACATCGCTCCGGGCGCACTGCGGGCCGCTGGTTCGGGCGCCGCAGTCCTGCGCGGCCGGCGCCGTTGGCTCAAGCTGGCCGTCTTGGCGGGCGGAGCGGCGGCGGTGGGATTCACCGCGGGCTATGCCGGCCGAAGCTCGCCCCGCTCGGCGGCGGAGGCAGCCCCGCCTGTGAAGATCGGTACGCCGGTAATCGTCATCGGGAGACCCTAAGGTGCGGCGGCTGGGGTGGTTGCTGGCGCTGGCTTGCAGTTCGGCCTGGCCGCAGGCGCGCCTGATCCCTCCCTTAGTCGGCTTCCTTCAGGATTCCCAGGACCGCCTGCGGCCGTTATACGGAGTGGCGGGCAACTTTCTGCCGGGCGGGCCGGTGCTGGAGGGGGTCATTTCGCTGGCCGGTTCGGTCCGGGGGACGCTGGTCAAGCGGGAGAACGAGTTGTTGTGGCTGGATGAGGCGGGCGAGCCGAAAGGGCGCTGGGAGACGCCGCCGGGGGAGGCGCTGTTCGGCTTTACTCGGACGGGCGAGCCGGCGCTGGTCTACTTTCCCGCGACGGGCCGCCTGGATCGGATCCAGGCGGACGGTTTGCGGCTGGTCGCCGTGGTGCGACAGGGCGTGCTGAGCGTGGGATGGGCGGAGGGTGGCCGTGCGGCGCTGATCGTCGAGGAAGCCGGCCGCCGGCGCCTGAGGCTGGTTGAGGCGGGGGGCGGCTGGGTCGTTTCGGAGTTCGAACTGGACGTGGATTCGGGTCCTGCCCTGCTGACGAGCGAAGGGGCCATGGTGCTGGCGGCGGGAGGGGAGCTGGTCGTGCGGCTGGCAGACGGTCTGGAGCGCCGCCTGGCGCTGCCTGCACCGGCCCGTTGCTTGAGGCAGTTGGGAGACGGTTGGGTGGAGGTGCGCCTGGAGGGAGAGGCCGGGCGGCTGGCGCTGCGCTTGGACCAGGAGGACGGGAGGCTCTACCGCCTGCCGGAGGCCGGGCCATGAGAGGGCGCGCGGCGTGGTTCGGCGTGCTGCCCCTGTGTGCGCTTGCCCAGTGGCAAATCTTCCTGGTGGAGGGCGGGGCGGAGCGTCCAGCCGCCGGCGTGGTGGATCTGGGGACGATTGACGCTTCAGACCGCCTGGAGACGCAGTTCCGAGTGCGCAACGCCGGGGCGGCCTCGGCCCTGCTCCAGACGCTCGCTGTGGCGGGGGCAGGTTTTTCGTTGGGTTCGGCGCCGGCGCTGCCGGTCACAATTCCAGGCGGCGGAGCGCTGGAGTTCTCGGTACGGTTCGAGCCGGGCGCTCCCGGAGCCTATAGCGCGGTTCTGGCGGTCAACTCGACGACGCTGATTGTGCGCGCCGTCGCCGCGGCGGGTCCGGTTCTGTGGCTCGAGCAGGAAGGGCAACGGGTGAAGCCGGCCTCCGGCTCGACGGTGGACTTCGGCGCGCTCGAGCCGGGCGCGACGCGCTCCCGGCGCTTCCTGGTGGAGAATCCCTGGTCGAGTGCGGCGCTGATGGTTGAGGTGGCGGTGAGCGGGGCGGCCTTTCGGGGGCCGGTGGGCATCGGGCCGACGCTCGAACTGGCCCCGGGGAAGGCGGCTTCGTTCGAGGTGGTGTTCCAGCCGGGCCGGGCGGGTCCTGAAGAGGGGCGGTTGAGCTTGAACGGGCGCGTTTTCCGCCTGGCAGGCGTGGGGCTGGAGCCGCCGTTGCCCAAGCCGCGGATCGTGCTGGATCCCGCCGCGCCGCGCAGCGGGCAGCAGGTCCGGGTGGCGATCCGGCTGGATTCGGCCGCCGGAGCGGCGGCGCAGGGCGAGCTGCGAGTGCGGTTGGAGCCGGCGGCGGCCGGGGCGCCCGACGATCCGGCGGTGGGATTCCTGGGGCCCGTGGGGCGCGTGGTACCCTTTACGGTGGAGCCGGGAGCGGAAACAGCCCGCTTCGCGGGACGGGGCGAGATCGAGCTGCAAACCGGCACGACGGCAGGCAAGCTGATCCTGACGGTGCGGCTGGGGCCTCACAGCGAAGAGGCGGCGGTGTCGCTGGCGGCGTTGCCGGTGGCGATTGACGCGCTGCGCGCCGCGCGGAGCGGGGGCGGCTTGGAGCTGAATTTGACGGGCTTCGATAACACGCGTTCGGCCTCGCGAGTGGCGTTTACGTTCTATGACCGCGAGGGGCGGGTCCTCGAGCCGGGAACCATTGCAGTGGAGGCCGGAGCGGAATTCCGGCGGTATTTCGAGGGCTCGGCCCTGGGCGGCGTCTTCGCCCTGCGTGCGGTGTTTCCGGTGAGCGGGGACGCCGGCCGCGTAGCGGGCGTCGAGGTGGAGATCGCCAACAGCGCAGGCGCGGCGCGCGCGCCGCGAGTCTCCTTCTGAGTGGCGGCCCTCGGGTGTTGGGGTATGAAACCGGTGGCCTTGACGATCGCGGGGTCCGACCCTTCGGGCGGGGCGGGCCTTCAGGCGGACCTGAAGACGTTCCACCAGTTCGGCGTCTACGGCGAGGCCGTGGTCACGCTGATCACGGTGCAGAATACGATCGGGGTCCGGCGGGTCGAGTGCCTGCGGGCGGAGCTGGTGGCCGAGCAGCTTCGCGCCGTGCTGGAAGACGTGCGGCCGGGGGCGGCCAAGACCGGGGCGCTGGGCAACCGGGAGATCGTGGAGGCGGTGGCTGAGGCGGCGGCGGCTTTCGATTTCCCCTTGGTGGTGGATCCGGTACTGATCAGCAAGCACGGGGCGCCGCTGCTGGCCGAGGACGCGCGGGAGGCGCTGGTGTCGCGGCTGATTCCGCGGGCGCGCCTGCTGACGCCGAACTTGGCGGAGGCGGCCGCGCTGGCGGGATTCCCGGTGCGCGAGCCGGCCCAGATGCGGCGGGCGGCGGAAGCGCTCTGCCGGCTGGGGGCGCAGGCCGTGCTGGTGAAGGGGGGGCACTTGGAGTCGAGCGCCACCGACGTGCTGCTGGCCGAGGGCCGGTTCTACGAGTTTCCGGCGCCGCATATCGCGACGCGCCACACGCACGGCGCCGGCTGCACTTATTCGGCGGCGATCGCGGCCGGTCTGGCCCGGGGATGGCCCCTGCCCGAGGCGGTGCAGGCGGCCAAGACGTTCCTCACGGAAGCCATCCGGAGCAACCCGGGCCTGGGGCGCGGGGCCGGGCCTGTGAATCACCACGCGCGCATCGCGCTGCCGGATTAGGCGGCCGGGGCGGCTACAATGAAGGCGAGCAATGTCGCCGCAGGAATTCGACCGCCTGGTCGAGCAGGCCCTGAAGGCGATTCCGGCGCGTTTCCGCCGGCGGTTGCGCAACGTGGCCTTCGTGGTCGAGCGGGAGCCGCCGCGCCCGGGCCTGCTCGGTTTGTATCAAGGGCGGCCGCTTCCCCACCGCAGCGTGAGCGATAGCTTCACGCTGCCTGACCGGATCACGATTTATCAAGGGCCGCACGAACGGATGGCCCGCAACCGCGCGCACCTGCTGCGCCTGCTCGAACAGACCGTCTGGCACGAGGTGGCCCACTACTTCGGCCTGACCGAGGCGGAGGTCCGGCGGGCGGAGTCCCGCCGCAGCTTGCGGCGCTCGTAGCCGCTCGGCCGGGCGCGCCGCCAGGCGGACTCTGACCGCACGAGGCGCCCCGCAGGCCTACCCCTTGATCACCGCCATCGGGCGCAGGCGGGCCACTTTGCGGGCCAGGCCGGCGGCGTGGACCACCTCGATGACTTCGTCCACGTCCTTATAGGCTTCGGGGATCTCCTCCAGGATGCCGTCCCGAGTTTCGCTGCGCACCAGGATGCCTTGTTGCTCGAGCTTCTCCTGCACCTCGCGGGCGTTGCGCCCCTTGCGCGCCGCCGTACGCGACATCAGCCGCCCGGCGCCGTGACAGACGCTGCCGAAGGTCTCCTGCATGGCGCGATCCGTACCCGCCAGGACCCAGGAGGCGGTGCCCATGCTGCCCGGGATCAGGACCGGCTGGCCGATTTCGCGGTAGGCGGGCGGGAATTCGCGGTGGCCGGGCGGGAAGGCGCGCGTGGCTCCCTTGCGATGCACCAGCACGGTCCGCCGGCGCCCGTCCACCTCATGGCGCTCCTGCTTGGCGATGTTGTGGCAGACGTCGTAGATCAGCTCGACGCGCACCTGGGGCCCGAAGAGTTTCTCCAGCGAGCCGCGCAGCAAATGCAGGATGACCTGGCGATTGGCCCAGGCGAAGTTCGCCGAAGCGCGCATGGCGGCCAGGTAGGCTTGCCCTTCCGGAGACTGGATGGGCACGCAGGCGAGCTGGCGATCGGGCAGGGTGATCTGGTAGCGCTTCATGGCGGCGCCCATCTCGGCCAGATAGTCGGTGCAGACCTGATGGCCCAGGCCGCGCGAGCCGCAGTGGATCAGCACGGCGATCTGGCCGGGCCGGAGGCCCATGGCGCGAGCGGCTTGCTCATCGTGGATCTGCTCGACCCACTGCACCTCGAGGAAGTGATTGCCGCTGCCCACCGTGCCGAGCTGCGGCCGGCCGCGCTCCTTGGCCTTGGCCGAAACTTTGTCGGGATCGGCGCCCGGCAGGCAGCCGCCCTCCTCGGCGAACTCGGCGTCGCGCTGGACGCCGTAGCCCTGGCGCACAGCCCAGCGCGCTCCCTCCGCCAGCACCTGATCCAGTTGGGCGTTCGTCAACCGGATGGGCCCCTCGCTGCCCGTGCCGCAAGGGATGTCGCGGAAGAGCTGGTTGAGCAGCTCGCGCAGGCGGGGCCGCACTTCCTCCTGGGTCAGGTTCGTGCGGACCAGGCGCACCCCGCAGTTGATGTCGAAGCCCACGCCGCCGGGCGAAACCACGCCGGTCTCCAGATCGGTGGCGGCCACGCCGCCGATGGGGAAGCCGTAGCCCTGATGGATGTCGGGCATGGCCAGGCTGGCGCCCACGATGCCCGGCAGGGTGGCGACGTTGATCGCCTGTTCGAGCGACTGGTCCTTGCGAATCTGGTCTATCAGGGACTGGCTGGCGTAGACGATCACGTCGGTGCGCATGCCGCGCCGCTCGTCGCGCGGAATGCGAAAGCGATACGGATCCAGAGCCTGGATCTGCATGGCGCGCGGTCCTTAGATATCCAGGATCACCTGGGCGTACCAGCCCTCGGAGCGCTGTTCGACCACGAGCTGGTGGTAGGTGACTCCCTTGATCACCAGCTTAGCGCGGTGGCGGGCGGGATGGTAAGGTTCGCCGAAGCCCCGCCCGGCGACCCGCTGGGGGCCGATCTCGAGGACCTCGAAACGGGGCAGCAGCAGGCGGCGGGCGTCGAGCAGGAAGAGCGCCTCGCTCAACCAGTTCACCATCAGGGACTCCCAGTCGGCCCCCGCGGCGCTCAGCTCGCAGGACTCCCGTTCGGCCACGCCCTCCGTCTCAAAGGCCAGAGCGAACAGCGCCTCGGCGGCGCGGGCGAACAGCTCGGCCGGGCCGGGCGCACGGACCCGGAAGCCGATGTCGGCGGTGTGCTCGAGGATCTCAAACATGGCCGGCCGCGGCGGGCTGCGGCGTCCGCTCCTCGGGCGCCAGCTCCTGGGTGGGATCAATCTTGAGCCAGAGCAAGCAACTGATCGCCAACATGCCGGCCATCGGCCAGAGCATGGCGTCGTAGCTGGCGAACCAGCGCACCAGATAGCCGAAGACCACCGAGGAGAGGAACGAACCGATCTGGCCGGCGGTGTTCATGGCGCCGCTCACCGCCCCGGCGTACTTGCGCCCGATGTCCAGGCAGACCGCCCAGGCCACCGGCAGCATGAAATCCGAACCCGCATAAGCCAGCGCCAGCAGGATGACGGCGGCGTACTTGTACCGGATCAGGCCCGTGAGCACCATGAACAGCGAGGAGGAGCCCAGTCCGATCATGCCCACCGTGCGGCGGCCCCACTTCAGGCCCAGCTTCTTCACCAGATGGTCGCTGACCAGGCCGCCGGAAAGATTTGCCATGGCGCCGCAAATGAAAGGCAGGGGCGACAACCAGGCCATCTCCTGGGGCGTGTACCCCCGGCCCTTGACCAGGAAAGTGTGCAGCCAGGAAAGGAAGAAATACGAGCCCCAGCAGTAGGTGTGGTACATCAGCAGGATGGTCCAGAACTGGCAGTTGCGCAGGACGCGCCGCCAAGGCAGCCCGTGGCGGGGGCGCGCCGCGGCCTCGCCCCGCTCGATTTCTTCGATCTCCCGGGCCGGCACGCCCCGCTTCTCGCGCGGCGTGTCGCGATACCACCCATACCAGACGGCGGCCCAGATCACGCCCAGCAAGGCGAACAGGTGAAAGGCCGCGCGCCAGCCCCACATCAGTTGAATGGGGACCACCAGCACCGGGCTGAGGGCGCCCCCGATGCGGCTCGCCATCCAGACGACGCCCTGGGCGCGGGCCCGCTCGGTGGTGGGGAACCAGCGCGAAATGCTCGAGGCGGCGTTGGGGTAAGCCCCCGCCTCGCCGGCGCCGAAGAGAAACCGCACCAGCAGCAACAAGTAGTAATTGGAGACCGAGCCGGTCAGACTGGTGAATGCGGACCACCAGATAACGATGCGCGTCAAGACCTTGCGGGCGCCGATGCGATCGCCCAGGGCGCCGCTGGGGATCTCGAAGGCGGCGTAAGCGATGGCGAACACGCCCACCACCCAGCCCCAGCGCTCCGGGGAAATGTTGAGATCCTTCTGCATCGCCGGGCCGGCCACCGAGATGCACACCCGGTCTATGTAGGTGATAATGGACAGCAGAAAGAGCATCCCCAGCACGCGGTGGCGGTATTTCATAGGCCGTCAATTATCGCACAGGCGCACCGCCCGCGCCGGGCAGAGTGAAGCGGGCGCAACCCGGCGCGTCGCGCCCGCCGGCGGTTGGGTAATCGGGAACGACAGCCGCGCTCCGCGGGTGTGTGGTTCGGGTGGAGGACCACGGCAAAGGCGGATCGCGGACTGAACGCCCGATTTGAGTCTAGGGCGAAAGGCGCCAGGGGGCAATTCCCGCCGAGGACGGGCGGGGCCGGGTTTGTTGCGGGCGGGTTCTACGGGTACGGTGCGATCGGTCGGTACCGTAAGATCCAGGCGGGGCGCCGCCGGCCGGTGAGCGGCCTTCGATCCACTATAATCACAGGGTGCCGTCCTCGCCCATGAGCCGCATTCGCTGGTGGGTGCTGAGCCTGCTGTTTTTCGCCACCACCATCAATTACCTGGATCGGATCGTGCTCTCGTTTCTGGCGCCGGTGATCCGCAAGGACATTCATCTGCCCGAGGAGGTCTACGGCTACGTCACCGGGGCCTTTTCTTTCGCCTACATGATCGGCTTCCTGTTCGCCGGCAAGTTCATTGACCGTTACGGGACGCGGGTCGGCTATGCGGCGGCGATCGCCTGGTGGTCGGTGGCGGCCGCCTGCCACGCTCTGGCGCGCAGCGCTTTCGGTCTGGGCTTCTGGCGGGGGATGTTGGGGCTGGGCGAATCGGGCAATTTCCCGGCGGCCATCAAGTCGGTGGCTGAGTGGTTTCCCAAGAAGGACCGGGCGCTGGCCACCGGGATCTTCAACGCCGGCTCGAACGTGGCGGCGATGGCGGGTCCCCCGCTGCTGGTGTGGATGAACGCGCACGTGGGCTGGCGGGGGTGCTTCTTCATCACGGCCTCCTTGGGTTTGGTTTGGCTGATCTTGTGGGTGGCGTTTTACCGCCCGCCGGATGAGCATCCGCGGGTGAATCGTGCGGAGCTGGCGTATATCCGCAGCGATCCGGAGGAGGCCCGCGAGCCGGAGATCGGCTGGAGGGCGGCGCTGGGGTACCGCGAGACCTGGGGTTTCACCGCGGCGAAGTTTCTGACCGATCCGGTCTGGTGGTTCTACTTGTGGTGGCTGCCGCTGTATCTGGCCGACATCCGCAAGCTGACGCTGGCGCAGACCGGCTGGGCGTTGCCCGTGGTGTACTTGATGGCCGATTTCGGGAGCGTGGCGGGCGGGTGGCTGTCGGGGTTCTTTTTGCGGCGCGGCTGGAGGGTGAGCCGGGCTCGGAAGACCGCCATGGCGATCTCAGCCTGCGCCATGCCCGTCTCGGCGATGGCGGTCTTCATGCCGAACGCAGTGGCGGCGATCGCGCTGGTGAGCCTGGCCACGGCGGCGCATCAGGGCTGGTCGGCGAACCTGTTCACGACCGTTTCCGACGTCTTCCCCAAGCGAGCGGTGGCCTCGGTGGTGGGCATCGGCGGCTGCGCAGGCGCTTTGGGAGGCGTGCTGTTCTCCTCGGTGATTCCCGGGCACGTGATCGCGCATTTCGGCTACAAGCCGGTGTTCCTGACCATGGGCTGCTTCCACCTGACCGCCCTGCTGCTGGTGGACCGGCTGATGGGGCGGATCCGGCGGATCGAGGCCTAGCAGGGGCGGCCGGCGGTCAGGGCCGCCAGTTCAACCATTCGCCCGGCTCGAAGGGCTGCCACTCGGGATTGTCCACCACCGGCAGGTCCTCTTTCTTCTCTTCGTGGATGTAGCTTTTGGCGATGGCCAGGGCGTGTTCGCGGGCTTTGGCTTCCTGGAACTGGCGGGCGCCCTGGATGGTTATGCCCGGACCGAGCAGGAGGACTTTGCATTCGTCGAAGTCGCAGGCTACCAGCAAGGTGAGATAGTGGTATTGCGCTTTGTAGCCCTTCAGGGGCCGGAACATGGGGCCGCCTCGCTAGTTATTTTAGGCGGTCTTGAGAGCAAAGGCCAGGGTTTTTTGCGAGCGGGCGGGCTGCTACACTGGCTTTCAGATGGCGGCGGGGCAGGCTTCCAACGCGATCGGCGCACGGGTGGCGGAGCTGGCCCGGCTGCCTGAGGTGCGTGAGTGCCTGCAATGGTTCACGAGGGAAAAGCAGTGGATTACCGAGCAGCACTTGCAGCTTTGCCGGATCCCGGCCCCCACCTTTTTTGAGCAGAAGCGGGCGGAGTGGATGGCGGCGCAATTCCGGGCGATGGGCTGCGAGGTGGAGACCGACCGGGCGGGCAATGTGGTGGCCTTTCCGGAGCCGGGCTCCGGGCCGCTGATCGGCCTGACGGCCCACCTGGACACCGTGCTGGCGCCCCGGCAAAAGGAAGAGATCACGGTGGATCCCGAGGGCCGGCTGCACGGTCCGGGCGTGGCCGACAACGGGGCGGGTCTGGCGGCGCTGCTGGCGGTGGCGAAAGCCCTGCGGACTTGGCCCCCACTGAAACAACGGGGCGCGGCCCTGGCGCTGGTGGCCAACGTCTGCGAGGAGGGGGAAGGCAATCTGGGGGGCATGCGCTACCTGTGCACGGCCTCGCGCCTGGCGGCGCGCTGGCGATCCTTTATCGTTCTGGACGGGCCGGCGACCGACCACATCACCTGCCAGGCGGTGGCCAGCCGGCGTTTCGAGATCGCCTATACGGGGCCGGGCGGGCACAGTTGGAGCGACTGGGGGACGGCCAATCCCGTGCATGCGCTGAGCCGAGCCGTCACGCTGTTCACCGAGCGCTGCGGGAACGGCGCCGGCGGGCGGTCCTCCTTCAACTTCGGTATCATCGAGGGAGGCTCCAGCATCAACTCGATTCCCACGCTGGCGCGGGCCAAGCTGGACCTGCGCTCGGAGCGGGAGGAGACGCTGGAGGAATGGATCGGGCTGCTGGGCGCGGCGGTGCAGGAGGCGCTGGAGGCGGAGAACCGGCGGGCTGCGGCGGGCAAGCTGAGCGCGAAGGTGCGCGAGATCGGCTGGCGTCCCAGCGGTCGGCTGGCGCCGGAGGCGCCGCTGTTGGGGTATCTGCGCGCGGTGGAAGCCTATTTGGGGATTCGCAGCCGCTTGGACGCGGCCTCGACCGACGCCAACATACCGCTTTCCTTGGGCTTGCCTGCGGTCTCGATCGGGGCCGGAGGGCAGGGGGGCGGAGCGCACACGGCGGCGGAGTGGTACGATCCGGAGGGCCGCGACCTGGGGCTGAAGCGCATCCTGCTGACCTTGTGTCTGCTGATGGCGGAGGGGGCTGAGGGCGGCTGAGGCCCCATGAAGCGCGCGAGCTGGCGCGCCGACCTGGCGCTGACGGGGGTTGCGCTCATTTGGGGCGTCACCTTCGTGCTGGTCAAAGAGGCGCTCCAGCAAGTCTCGACTCTGTTGTTTCTAAGCCTTCGTTTCACGCTGGCTGCGCTGGCTTTGGGCATTGCCTGCCGCCCGCTGGCGAGCAAGTTCCGTGAGGCAGGCGTGTTGATCCGGGGCGGGCTGGCGGCCGGGCTGTGCCTGTTCGCCGGGTACTTGTTGCAGACCATGGGGTTGCGGCATACTACCGCGTCCAAGTCGGCCTTCCTGACCGGATTGTCTATCGTGATGGTCCCCCTGTTCGGGGCCGTGATTCATCGGCGGGCGCCGGGCTGGGCGGAGGCGGCTGGAGTCGTCACCGCCACCGCGGGCATGGGGTTGCTGACCCTGGAAGGTGGTTTCGGCCGCATGAATGTGGGCGATCTGCTGACGCTGGGCTGCGCCGGAGCTTTCGCCTTGCACATCCTGGCGGTGGGCCATTGGGCGCCGAGGACGAACTTCCAGGCTTTCACCTTGGTGCAGATCGCCCTGGGGGCGGCCCTGGCCGGCGGCGCCTTCTGGTGGGCGGAGCCGGCCTACATCCGCTGGACGCCCGAGGTGCTGGGTGCGCTGGGGGTCACCGGCCTGCTGGCCACGGCGCTGGCGTTCTCGGTGCAAGCCTGGGCGCAGCAGCGGACTACGGCCACGCGGACGGCGTTGATCTTCGCGCTGGAACCGGTCTTTGCGGCGCTGACCTCGTATCTGCTGGCGGGCGAACGGCTCAGCCTGCGGCAACTGGCGGGGGCAGGTCTGATCCTGGCGGGCATCCTTCAGGTGGAGCTGAAACCGCTCCGCCGGGGGTCGCGTCCGTGAAATAGAGACGCCAAGCTGCTGGATTGCCGGACTATAATGGACTAGCGGGCAGTTGCGGAGCGACACCCCCATGAGATTCCCCCTTAAGTTACGCGAACACAAGCTTCTGTCGGTCACCTTGCTGCTGTTCACGCTTTCGATCGGCATCCTGATCGGGAGCCTGATCACCGGCAGCGTGCGGGCCGGCGACGGACAAGCCGGCGCGCGCGACGCGACGCCGTTGGAGATTCCCAGCCCGGTCGAGCTGTCCACGGCCTTCACGCAGCTCGCCAAGCAGCTTTCGCCTTCGGTGGTCAACATCACCTCGACCTACGGGACGCGCCCCACCGGGCAGCAACAGAGCCAGCGGCAGCGGCCGCGCCAGCCCTCCCCCTTCGACGACGATCAGGAAGGTTGGAACTGGTTCCGGCGCTTCTTCGGCAGCCCGTTCGAGGACCTGCCTCAGATGCCGTTCCGGCGGCAGGGGACCGGTTCGGGGGTCGTGGTGGACCGTAACGGTTACATCTTGACGAACCTGCACGTGGTCGAAGAGGCCAGCCGCATCCAAGTGAAGTTCAACAGCGACCCCAAGGAGTACGACGCCAAGCTGGTCGGCTCGGACCCGGAGACGGATCTGGCGGTTCTCAAGGTGGAGGGCGTCGGCCGCCCGCTGGTTCCGGCCAGGATCGGCAACTCGGACTCGACCCAGGTGGGCGACTGGGTGATCGCCATCGGCTCGCCCTTCGGCTTGGAGGCCACCGTGACGGCGGGGATCATCAGCGCCAAAGGGCGGCAGGTGGGCGGCGAAGGCCACCAGCTTCAGAAGTTCCTTCAGACCGACGCGGCCATCAACCCGGGCAACAGCGGCGGCCCGCTGGTGAACGTGCGCGGCGAGGTGATCGGCATCAACACCGCCATCGCCACCGACACCGGCAGTTACGCCGGCGTCGGTTTCGCCCTGCCTATCAACCTGGCGGTGGGGGTCTATAACCAGATCATCAAGACCGGGCGGGTGTCCCGCGGCTCGATCGGGATCGAATTCCGGCAAGGCCGGGAGGATCTGATCAAGGCTTGGGGCGCCAGCAGCGGCGTGTTCGTCGAGCGGGTGGCGCCCAACGGCCCGGCCGAGAAGGCGGGCATCAAGGAAGAGGACATCATCATCGCTTACAACGGCCAGCCCATCAGGGACGGCGACGATCTGGTCAACCGCGTGGCCAACACGCCGGTGGGCAGCCAGGCCACGGTCACCGTTCTGCGCAACGGCAAGAAGCTGGACTTCAAGGTGACCATCGGCGAGCGGACTGAGGTCTTTCCGCGGCTCGCCGCCCGGCGCGTGCGGCCCGAGGGCCCCGGCATCGAGACCGGCACGCAGGCCAAGTTCGGCATGAGCATCAAGAACCTGACCGACAGCGATCGCGAGCGACTGGGCTATCAGGGCCGGGGCGGCGTGCTGATCACCGAGGTCGAGCCGGGCTCGTTCGCCGAAGATATCGGGCTGCTGGCCCGGGACATCATTACCGCGATCAACCGCCAGCCGGTGAATTCCGTGGACGACGTGCTGCGCATCCAGGCAGGACTGAAGCCCGGCGATCCGGTGGCCTTCCGCGTGATGCGCGCCGCGCCGGCGACGGTGCGCGGGCAACAGCCTGAGTGGCAGCCGTTCTTCGCCGCCGGCACGATGCCCCAGAACCCGTAGGGGCGCGCAGGCCCGGCGGCGGCGTGCTAGCATAATTTGGACCCGAAAGGCGGGGAAGTGAGCGTGCGTGCGCTGAGGCTGTGCCTGACGGCGGGCTTGCTGGCCGGGTGGGTGTCGGCGGGGGCGCAGTCTGCCTCGCCGCCGGTTTCGGCCGGCAAGGCGGGCAAGGCCTCCGCCGCCAAGCCGCGGGCGACGGCGGGCAAGGGCCGGTCTGCGACCGCCCGGGCTGCGGGACCGGCATCCGGTGCGAAGGCGGCGGCGGCCGGCAAGAGTCCGGCCGGCAAGGTCGCCTCGGGCAAGAGCCGGGCGCGACGCCTGAAGCATCCCGTCCGGCGCGCCGGCCAGCTTGCGCCGACCCGCGAGCGCTATGCCCAAATCCAGCAGGCGTTGATCGAGCGGGGCTACTCGGAAGGTCCGGCCAGCGGGATCTGGGGACCGGAATGGACCGAGTGCCTGAAGCGCTTCCAGCGCGACCACAACCTGGAGTCGAGCGGAAAGTTGAACTCGCTGACCCTGATCGCGCTGGGTCTGGGTCCCAATCGGAGTTCTCGGTCGGGTTTGCCGGCGGGCGGTCCCGACGGAGAGACCTCCTCAGGGCGGAGCCCATGACTATCGGAGTTCCCAAGGAAATCAAGGATCACGAGACGCGCGTGGGCCTGGTGCCGAGCGGCGCGGCGGCTCTCAAGGAAGCGGGGCATCGGGTGCTGTTCCAGCGGGGAGCAGGCGAGGGCAGCTCGATAGGGGATGGGGAGTACTTGGAGGCGGGGGCCGAAGCGGTGGAGTCGGCGGCCGAGCTGTGGGCGCGGGCCGATTTGGTGGTGAAAGTGAAAGAGCCGCAGCCGGCCGAGTACGATTTGCTTCGTCCCGGGCTGGTGCTGTTCACGTACCTGCATCTGGCGCCCTTGCCGGAGTTGACCGAGCGGCTGTTGGAGCGGCGGGTCAGTGCGGTGGCCTACGAAACGATTCGCGAACCGGACGGCACGCTGCCCCTGCTGACGCCGATGAGCGAAGTGGCCGGGCGGCTGGCGGTGCAGATCGGCGCGGTGTACCTGGAGGCGCCCCACGGCGGGCGGGGCGTGCTGCTGGGGGGTGTGCCGGGGGTGGCCCCGGCCGAGGTGGTGGTGCTGGGCGGCGGAGTGGTGGGCAGCAACGCGGCGCGCATCGCCTTCGGCATGGGCGCGCGGGTCACCATCATAGACAAGAATCTGAACCGGCTGCGCCAGCTCGACGACATTTTCGCCAGCCAGGTGGTGACGCTGGCCTCCAACGCCCTGACGATCCGGGAGGCGCTGCGCAGCGCGGACCTGGTGATCGGCGGGGTGCTCATTCCGGGCGCGGCCGCGCCCAAGCTGGTGCGCCGGGAGATGATCGCGGGCATGAAGCGCGGCGCGGTGGTGGTGGATGTCTCGATTGATCAGGGCGGATGTCTGGAGACCTCCCGGCCGACGACGCACACCGATCCGGTGTACGTAGTGGACGGCGTGGTGCACTACTGCGTCTCCAACATGCCGGCGGCGGTGCCCCACACTTCGACGTTCGCCTTGACCAACGCGACCTTCCCCTACTTGAGGGAGCTGGCGAACAAGGGCCTGGAGCAGGCCTGCCAGGATCACCCGGCGATCGCCGAGGGCGTGAACGCCTACCGGGGAAGCCTGACGCATCCGGGGGTGGCGGAAGCCCAAGGCCGGCCGTGGCGGCCACTGCGCAGCTTGCTGTGAAGGCGGGGCTTGCCCGGGGCGCGGAGGTTGGGGTATGAAAGTAAGCGAGGAGGCTCGATGCGAATCCGTCCCCTTCACGATCGCGTGCTGGTCCGGCGCCTGGAAGAGGCCGAGCAGAAAGTGGGCGGGATCATCATTCCCGACAGCGCCAAGGAGAAGCCGCAGCAAGGCGAAGTGATCGCCGTGGGTAACGGCAAGCTGCTGGAGAACGGCGAGCGCGTGCCGTTGGACGTGAAAGCCGGAGACCGCATCCTGTTCGGCAAGTACTCCGGCTCCGACATCAAGATTGACGGCGAAGAGTACCTGATCCTGCGGGAGGACGAGATCCTGGCGGTGCTGGACTGAGTGCGGCGAGCCGGCGGATCGGCCTTCTTGCTGTGGTACGCTAATAGGGCATTTTCAGGGAAGGAAGCCATTCATGTCACGAGCTTTGATGGTGCTTGCGCTGCTGGCGGCGGCAGGGCCGGCCGCCGCACAGAGCCGGGTGGGAGTGGTCAATTTTCAACGCGCCCTGCTCGAGACGGCCGAGCTGAAGAAAGCCTCGGCGGCGCTGGAGGCCAAGTACAAGCCGCGCCAGGCGGAGATCGAGAGGCTCCGCAAGGAACTCGAGGACCTGCAACAGAAGCTGCAATCGCTGGCGGGCAAGCTGACCCCCCAGGCCGAGTCCGAGATGACGCTTCAGGCGCAACGCAAGCAGCGGGATTTGCAGCGGCTGAGCGAGGATTTGCAAAGCGACGTGGACGAGGAGCGCAACGACATCCTGACCCAGGCCGGCCAGCGCATGCGGGCGGTGATCAACAAGCTGGCGGAGGAGAAGGGATTGGACGTGATCATTGACGCAGGCAACACGCTCTATTTCAAGGCGGCGCTCGACTTGACGGCCGAGGCCACAGCGGCTTACGACAAGGCGCACCCGGCGAAGTGAAGCCTTGCGGCCGCGGGGCGGACCGATGTCGGACTTTCTCACCGGTTACGGAGTGGAGGAGGAACGCCGGGAGCGCCTCATCAAGCGGGTGGCGCTGGCCCTGCTGATCGTGCTGGCGGTGGGCGGCGGGTTGTATCTTGCCCTGCGCACCTACCCGGCGCGGCGCCAGGTGAACCAGTTCTTGGATTACTTGCGCCGGCAAGATTACCAGGGCGCCTACCGGATGTGGGGCTGCACGGAGACTTCCCCCTGCCGGGATTACTCGTTCGAGAAGTTCCTGGAGGATTGGGGCCCCAAGAGTGCGCACGCCGATGCGCGGGCGGCCCGGATCCGCGGCATGAGCGCCCGCTCCTGCGGTCCCGGCGTGCTCTATACGCTGGGCTCGCTGGCCGCCCATGCCTTGGGGGAGAAGGGCTGCGACTGCGGCTCGGGGGTGATCCACACGGTGGCGTTCCCTGGAGGCGAAGAGGTCGCCTTATGGTACGACCGCAAGGAGAAGGCGCTGGGCTTCGCTCCCTGGCCGGCCTGCCTGCCGCAACTGAAAGCCTGGCAATAGCGCGCCGGATGGGCTCCGGCGGGGCCTCAAGCGGCCAGAGCGGGGTGGGAGACCTCGGCCGGTGCGGGCCGACGGGGGAAGGCGGCGACCCAGGCCGCCAAGTACATGCCGCCGCCGATCAGCAGAGTCTCCCGTAGCCCGAGGTAAATGGCCAGGGTGACCGCCGCCACGCTGCCCAACACGCTGGCGGCGGCGTTGAGCGACCAGGCCCAGCGAACCGCCGGGCGGCGCCGGCCCTCCAACAGCGTCAGCCCGGTGGGAAAGGGCACGCCCATCAGGAAGCCGGCCGGGGCGATCAGCAGGACGGTGAGAACGACCTTCGCCGCTTGGGGCCAGCCCACGGCTGCCTCCAGCAGGGGTCCCATCGCCAGAGCCAGCGAACCGATCAGGGCTGCGATCGCCGCCAGGACCCAAGCCAGCCGCTCGCCCCCGGGGCCGGCCAGGCGGCGGCTGAAGTAACTGCCCGCGCCGCTGGAAATCAGCATCGAGAAAATGATCACGCTCAAGGCGGCGGCCGGATGCCCCAACAGCAGAACGAACTTCTGCACCAGCGCCACCTGGATCAGGATGTAACCCACCCCGATGAAGCCGAAATAGCTGAGCGAGCGCCACAGGCCCGGCCGCCGCGGCAACCGGGCCCGCAGCAGCAACGGAGGCAGGGCCAGGATGATCGCCACCGCCCCCAGGCTCACGCCCAGCAGCGTGAACAGCAGAGGCACGGCGCGGTTGATCTGGTAGTCGGCGCTGCCCCGGCCGATGAGGCTGAGGAAGGCTCGGATGTCGCGCGGCTGGACGGTGTAGAAGAAGAAGGGCCGGTTGTCGGTGACCGGTGAAACGTCGAAGCGATAGCGGCGCAGGAACGCGCGCCGGTCGCGGCTGCGCAGCAGATCGTGAAAGGCGCCGGGGATGGTTTCGTCCGGCAAGTAGGCCGCCCGGAAGCCGCCCTGGGCGATGTGGCGGCGCAGGCAGGCCAGGTCCCGTGCGGACCAGGGGCGGCGCGCCACGAGAATATGATCCAGCGCGCCCCAACCGGCGAGCTGCTGATCGGTCCCCTCGCGCACCACGGCGATGTGATCGGGGCTGTCGGCCGCCCCCAGGGCCTCCAGGGCGGCGGCCGCCAGCGAGACCACGCGCAGGGATTCGCGCGGCGGCTGGACGCCCCAGCGGGTGAAGGCCAGCAGGCCGTCGGGCGTGAGATGCTCGAGATACTCCCGGAAGGCTTCGACGGTGTAGAGGTTGTTTTCCGACAGCGCGTAGGCGCCCGCTGCGGTCGAGGCCCAGGTGTCCACCAGCGTGGCCTGAATCACGCCGTAGCGCTCTCGGCTACGCCGCACAAAGCTGCGCGCGTCCTCGACGAAGACTCGCACCTCGGGCCGCAAGTAGAGGTGCAGGCTCAGGTGCGGGAAGCGCTCGCGCATGATGGTGTCGGCGATGATGGGGTTGATCTCGACGGCGCTGACGTCGCGGCTGCCGGAAGCCAGGGCGCGCGCCACATCCCAGCCGCCGCCGGCGCCGATGACCAGGGTCTTGGCCCCGGGCCGCAGCAGGTAGGGCAGGCTGGGGCCCAGCTTCAGCGCTTCCCGGCGATCCGCCTCGCTCAGGCGATCGAAATCGAAGGCCGGGATGCCGGTGGAGGCGTCGGCATCTATGTAGATCATGCCGCTGCCGGGCTCGCCGGCCAGAGCGACCCGCGAAAAGCTGTTCCATTTCACGAACCGCTCCTGCTTGAGCCGGAGGTCGTGGCCTTTGGCGTGACGCACATCGAGCCAGCCGGCGCGCCAGTTAGCGCCCAGACCGCCCAGCAGGGCCAGGGCCAGCAGGGCGGTGGCGCGGCGGGCCAAGCCCGAGCCGGAAAGCCGGCCCCACAGGTGCGCCGAGAAGGCGTAGAGCGCCGCGGCCGCCAGCACCGTGTTCGGTCCGCCGGCCCAATCCAACAGCGGGATCAGCAGCAAGCAGCCGGCCGCGGCGCCCAGCAGGTCGGCGAAGTAGACCCGGCCGACGCGCTCCAGGGTTTCGCTGATCAGCAGCGAGACCACCGTGCCCGCGCAGAAGAAGGGCAGCGCGCTCAGCAAGTACACCAGCGCCAGATCAACCCCGCCCGGATCGCAGCGGCTGAGCAGCCAGGCCAGGGCGGCGGCCGCCAGCAGCCCTGCGGCCGAGGCCAGCCCACTCAACCAGGCGAAGAGGTTCCCGCGCCGGGCGGCCACGGCGTAGGAAAACAGGCCGCCCGCCCCCAGACCGAACAGCGCGATCGAGATGGCCAGAAAGGCCAGGTGGTAGTAAAAGATCACCGAAAAAATGCGGGTGAGCGAGAGCTCCACCAGCAGCGTGGCCAGCGTCGTCAGAGCCACGCCCGCATAAATGGCAGGCCAGTTGCGCATGAGGGCGAACTTTCATGGTAGGTCAGCCGGCCAAGCGGCGGAGCACGCCCAAAAGCTGCCAGCCCAGTTGCAGCCCGATGCGGGGCAACATGAGCGCGGGAGGTAACAGCGCCAGGCGCGGCCGCGCGGTTTGTTCGGCGGCCAGCAGCAGGATCAGCAGGGGCGAGACCAGGCGGGTGTAGCTGTAAGCGTCCAGCCAGAAGTGAACCTTGAGCGTGGTCAACAGCAAGCCGAACAAGGCGACGGCCAGACCGAGCGCGTCGCGCCGCCGCAGGAGGATCCTTACCGCCAAGCCTAAGCTCACCAACAGGCCTGCGATGGCCACCCAATCCAGCGTCGCCGCCAGCCGGGATACCGGCGCCGCCAGCCGGTAGCCGGCGGAGGCGGACAGCCGCTGGAAGAGGCCCGCCAGCGGCAGGGTGAGCAGGAAGGGGGCGGTATCCGCGGTCCGCGCGTGCACGAAGGCGTACCAGGCCAGGGCGGGCGCCGCCGTGGCGGCCGCTGCGAGGGTGCGCGCCCACTGCCGCCGGCGGATTTCCCACAGCCCGCAGGCGGCGATCAGCAGCAACCCGGTTTCGCGCACCAGGGGCGCGGCGGCCAAGGTGAGGTAAAGCTTCCAGCGCGGACCGGCGCGCACGTAGAGGGCAAAGGCCGCCGTGAGGGCGGCCAGCGGCCCGTCCAGGGTCATGCGGTCCAGCGAGATCAACGTGCCTGGAATGGCCAGAAACAAGAGGCCCCAGGCGGGATGCGCGCCGCGCTCGGCGAAGCCGCGGCCCAGCCAATAGGCCCCCAAGAAAACCGAGGCCAGGATGAGCCAGATATAGGCGGCATGAAGATGGCGCCCGCCGCCGCCGCTGAGCAGCCAGGCCAGCGCGGGGATCAGAATGCGCCGGTAGCGCAGGCGCGGAGCGTCCAGCGAGGAGGCCAGACCGTGGCGCAGCCAGGGGTCATGGGCGATGTAGTGGTAGAACTGGCCGTCATAGCCGCGGGAATCGGGGAAGACGTAAATGCTCTCGTGAGCCAGAGCGGCCGGAACCGGGAAGCGGCTGCCGGTGCAGAACAGCCCGGTCCAATTGCCGCCGTAGTTGAACTGGACGGTGATGAACTGGCCGGCGAGGGCCAAGGCGGCCGCCAGGGACGCCCAAGCGGCGCAGGCGCGGCGGCCGTTCATCGCAGCCAGTCCGCGTAAACTCGTTCGAAGGGCCGGCCCTCGGGCCGCTCCACGACGCGCAGGGCAGGACCGGCGGCGCGGTACTGCGCCAGCGCCTCCTGGCGCGAGGCGGCGGCCCCGGTCGGAGTGCGCGGATCCACCAGCCAAAGCGGGCGCGGCGCCACGGCCAGGGCAAGGTCCGGGAGGTCGAAATCCCGGAGCACGCCGGGCACGATCAGCTCGGTGGTGTTCTCGTGCAGGCGAGAACGCACGATATCCATGTAAGACAGCAGGCTGCGCTCGAGGGCCGCCTTCTGAATGCGCGGCTCCAAGGCGGCCGCGACCAGCGCGACGACCCCGCCGTTGCCCTTGCCGAGCAAAGCCATGCGGCCGGCGTCCACATCCTCGCGCCCCTCCAGGTAACGCAAGCAGCTCAGCAGATCGAAAGCCTGCATGCCGAGCAGGGTCTTGCCCACCAGCACCGCGCGCATCGCGGTTTGCCAGAGGCCGCTGTAATCGCCGCCCCCGCGGGCCGGGCGGCTCTCGCCCCATCCGCGCAGATCCGGCGCCAGGACCAGAAAGCCGGCCCGGGCCAGCGCCTCCAGGTCGCCGCCCGGCGCGGCGTCCGCCGCTTTGCCGGAGGAGTGGACGTAGAGCACGGCGGGCAGGGGTCTGGGGGGCGCGGCCGGGACGAACACCAGCGCCGGGACGCTGATGCCCGGCTCGGTCTCCAGGAGCAGCTTCTCGATGCGGTAGCCGTTGCGGCCGATTTCGCCTGCGCGCCGGGCCGCGGGTGCGCCGGGCGCCTCGGGCAGCCCGAGCCTGGCGCGCAGCAGCGAGCGCAGCGCGGCGGCGTCCCGAATGCGAGCGGCGGCGCGCTGGGGATAGAGGCGCTCGGCCAGCGCGCGGTTCAGCGACTGTACGGTTTCGCCCTTGAGCGAGGTAGCCACCTGGCCGGTCGGCGTGCAGTGGAGCTCGGACTCGGCCTCGGTGGTCAGTGCCCCTTCGACTCCCTCGTCGCTGCGGCGGTTCAGCCACTCTTGCATCCAGCGATAGGTGGCTTCGCGCCGGGGCTGGGACCAGCCGTGCGGGTCGTCGTATTCGAAGAAATCAATGCGGTCCGCTGCGCCGAGGATTTCGTAAATGCGGCGCGCCTGGGCGAAGGCGGCGCGGGCGCCCTCGATGGGGAAGTAATCGCGGATGGCGGCCATCATTTTCACCGGCTTGGGAGCGAAGGCGATCAGGAAGTCGGCGAAATCCAGGCCGTCTTTGAGGAAGCCGGCGAAGTTCTGTTCGGCGTCCTGGGGTCCGGGGGCGAACCAGAGTTTCTCCCAGGAGGTCAGGTAGCAGGAGGGCGCGGCGGCGGCCAGGCGGGGCTCGACGACTTGCAGATAGGCGGTCTGCGTGCCTCCGCCCGAATTGCCGGCGACGCCGATGCGCTGGGGATCCACCTCCGGGCGGCTCAGCAGGTAATCCACCGCCCGTACGCCGTCCCAGAGTTCGTAGCGCGCGAAGTTGGTTCCGGTGAGCAGGCACTGGATGCCGGCCATCGTATGCTCGGCGGTGGCGCCGAAGCGGGGGCGGCCTAGCTCGGGATCGAAGTATTCCGAGCGCTCTCCCTGCCCGGGCGGGTCGTACGCCAGCACCAGGATGCCGCGTTTGGCCAGCGAAATCCAGACCCGCTGGTAGAGGGGGTAGGCCTTGCCAGTGGCGCTGTGACCGGCGGCGCCCAATACGGCGGGGTAGGGCGGGCGGCCGGTCGTGGGCACGTAGACGTTGGCGGTCACGTAGTAACGGGGCAGGCTCTCGTAAATCAGTTTCTCGACGCGGTAGCCGTCGCGTTCGAGCGTGCCGGTGATGCGCGGGTTCAGAGGGGTTTTCTCCGGGAAGCCCCCCAGGGCTTCGAGCACCTTGCGGCGGATGTAAGCCTGCCGCTCGGCGACCTGACCGGGAGTGCGTATACGGGCCAACTCCGCGGCGCGGGCTTCCCAACACTGCCGGGCGAGCGGGGTCAGATAGCGGTCCACCATGCCCTGAAGGTCGCCGGCGACCTGGAAAGATTCCTGGCCGCAAAGGGAAGCCGCCAGCAGGGCGAATCCGGAGAGCAAGAGGCGGGAACGCATGACCGTCCCTCGGAGTTTAGCACCGCGCCGCCTCACCAAGCGGCGAGGAATTCCCGGTAGAGCGCGGCCGGGGATTGTTCGGGGCTGCGGCGCAGGATGCGTGCGGCGCCGGCTTTCACCGCCGCCTGGTAGCAGCTCTGGGCCTCCTCCAGGCTCAACGGCTCACCCAGCGGATCGGCGGGATCAATCAGCCAGAGCTTGCGCGGGGCCAGGCCGGCCGCCAGATCGGGCAAGTCGTAGGCCTGGAGCACGCCGAAGATCACGTTCTCGAAAACGCCCTGGTGGATGGGGCGGCGGACGACCGACTGATAGGAGGCCAGCGTGCGATCGAGCGCGATCTTGCGCAGCCGCTCATCCAGGGCGGCGGCATGCAGCAGGGGCACGCCGCCGGCCCCGATGCCCACGGCGCAGATCCTGGCGGGGTCCGCTTCCGGCCTTTGGGCCAGCAGGTCGAGGCCGCGGCTGATGTCGGCCGCGCGCTGGCCCACCAAGGGCCGGTCCAGCAGCAGAGCGGTCATGGCGCTGTCGTAGTCGCCGAAATAACGTGCCCAGTCGGTGCTCTTCCCGGCCGCGGACCGCGTTTCGCCCCATCCGCGAGCATCTATCGCCAGCACGACCAGTCCGGCGCGGACCAGCGCTTCCATCTCGGCCTGGGCGGCCGATTTGCCCTGGCCGTGCACGAGGAGGGCGGCCGGCTTGCGGCCCGGCGGGCTCTCGGGGATAGCCAGCAGGGCGGGAATCTCGATGCCCGGTTCGGTTTGGTACAAGAGCTTCTCCAGGCGGTAGCCTGTACGTTCGATGGCGCCCAGCGGCCGGACCGAGAGCGGCCCCTCGGGCGTCCGGAAAGCGATCCGGCGGCGGACCTCCTCGCGCGAGACGGGCGGCGCCGGCCGCCGCAAGGCTTCAGCGCGCTTGCGGTTCAAGGTGAACACGGTTTCGCCGCCCAGCGAGGTGGCGAGTTGGCCGGTCTTGGTGACCCACAACTCGTCCTCGCGTGCGATGGGGGCCTCGGTTTCGCCGCCGGCGGCATCGGCGCCCTTCAGCCAGCGGTCGAACCAGCGGTAGGCGGCCAGGCGGCGAGGCTTCGAGTAGCCGTGGCCGTCGTCGGCCTCCACCAAGGCGATGCGGTCCGCCGCGCCTGCCCGCTCGTAGAGGCCGCGGGCTTCTTCAAAAGTCCGGCGAGCGCCCGCGATGGAGAAAAAGTCGCGAATGGCCGCCAGCATCAGGTAGGGCTTGGGGGCGAAGGCCAGGACGAAATCGGCGTGATCCATGCCCGCGGCCAGCCACCCGGGGAAGCACTGTTCGGCATCCTGGGGGCCGATGGTCTCCAGCAGCCGCTGCCAGGAGGTCAAGTAGCAGGAAGGCGCGGCGACCTGGAGGCGGTCATCCAGGGCCGCCAGATAGGCGGTGTGGGTGCCGCCGCCGGAGTTGCCCGTGACGGCGACCCGTTTGGGGTCCACCTCCGGCCGGGAGAGCAGGTAGTCCAAGGCGCGCAGGCCGTCCCAGATGGTGTAGCGAGCCAGGCTGTCGCCGACCAGGAGGCACTGGATGCCCAGCATGGTGTGCTCGACGGTGGAGGAGCGCACCTTGGAAGCGCGAAAGTCTTCGTCCCAGAGTTGAATGCGTTCGCCCTGGCCGAGGGTATCCCAAGCCAGGGCCACGTAGCCGTTGCGGGCCAGAGTGACCAGCATCTGTTGCCAGACGGGATAGGCTTTGGCGCCGGGCTCGTGGCCCAGCGGGTAAAGCACCGCGGGGTAGGGCGGGCGTCCGGTCTTGGGAAGATAAAGGTTCGCCGTCACGTAGAAGCCGGGCAGGCTCTCGAAGACCAGCTTTTCGATCCTGTGGTCGTCGCGCTCGATGACACCGGTAATGCGCGCATTGAGCGGGGTCCGCTGGGGCAGTCCGCCGATGCCGCGCAGGATGGCCTGGCGCACCTGCCGGCGGCGTTCCTCGAGCTGCTCGGGACGCAGCTCGGCGATTTGCCGGCGGCGGGCCTCCAGGCGCTCGGCCGCCAGGCGCCTCAAATAGGCCGGCAGCATGTTGCGGATTTCGCGGTAGTCGGTGTGATTGGCCAGGAAATCCAGCTCGCCGGGCGTCTGGGCGGACAGGCCGGCGGCCAGGATGAGCAGGGCGGCGACGGGGGCTTTCACGAAGCCGAGTCTAGCAAAGCCCGGGCGCAGGCGGGCGCGAGGAACTTTTGCGGTGACCGCCGCCCGCCCGGTTGAATCTAACTGGGTAGAACGAATCCAAGGACACGACGAGGTTAACGACATTGCCGACGCGAAGAGAGTTGATCCAGACGATGGCGGCCCCCGCCTTGACGGTTCTGACGCCGGGGGCGGCGCGGGCTGCGGAAGGCGAACCCTTCAGCCTGCCGCCCCTGCCGTACGCCTACGATGCGCTGGAGCCGCACATTGACGCCAAGACCATGCAGATTCACCACACCGGCCATCACGCGGCCTACGTGCGCAACCTGAACGCGGCGGTGGCGGGGCGCCCGGGGCTGGCCGGCAAGACGGCCGAGCAATTGCTGGCGAATTTGGAGGCCCTGCCGGCCGAGGTGCGGACCGCGATCCGCAACAACGGCGGCGGACACGCCAACCACAGCTTGTTCTGGCAGATCATGTCGGGCAAGGGGGGCGGCCAGCCGCGGGGCGAGCTGGCCCGGGCGATCGAAGCCGCCTTCGGCAGCTTCTCCCGTTTCCAGGAAGAGTTCACGCGCACCGCGCTGGGGGTCTTCGGCAGCGGGTGGGCCTGGCTGACCCTGGATGGCAGCCGGCAGCTTCGCATCGAGCCCACGCCGAACCAGGACACGCCGATCTCCGCCGGCCGCACGCCCATCCTGGGCATTGACGTTTGGGAGCACGCCTACTACCTGCGCTACCAGAACCGCCGGGCGGACTACGTGAAGGCGTTCTACAACGTGATTGACTGGGACCGCGTGGCGGAGTTTTACGCCCGGGCCCGGAAGGCGTAGCAGCGAACGGCCGAGGCGACGCCGAACGGCTTGAAGGCCGGGTAAGTTTTGCGCGTCCCGAGTCTTTCCTTCCGGTAGATTTTCCTCGCCGGTCGAGCATTCTGTTAGAAACACAGGGAGTTGCGGCCGGCGGCGCAAGTGCAGTTCTTCGAGGGCCCGCGTCCAGGAGGAGCTGTATGTCCAAGTGGTGGGTCGTTATTCTGGGCGTGTTCCCCCTCGCCGGCCCCTCCGCCCGCTCGGCCGAGCTGGAGCCCGGCCGGGGAGAGACAATTTTCCAGGCCGGCCTGATCCGGGTAGCGGAGGCCGACGCGGCCCGGCTGGGCGTCTTCTTCAGTGCGACGGCGGCGGACCCGTTGAACGCAGGCTGGGTCGAGGTGCGGCGCAAGCGCGAGGTCGAGGTGGCGCTGGACGGCGCCAGGCCGGGGTCCGACTACGAGGTGTTCTTCTGTCCCCTGGGCGCCGCGCCGAGCGCTTGCCTGGGGCTGGGCCGCGCCCAGACGGACCGCAACGGCGACGCGCGGGTTCGCCTGCCGTTCTCGCTGCCCGGTCTGACGTTTTCCGGCGTCTTCGTACTGACGCGCGGCAACGCCAACCAGTTCGTCAGCGGCTGGCAGTTCGCCACCGAAGCGGCCGCCGCAGTAGCTGTCGAGATCCAGCTTCGGGGCGAGGTGGCCTGGGTGGGCGCCTCGTCCTTGCGCCTGAAAGGATTCCCGCTGGACATCCTGGTGACTTCCTCGACCCGCTTCGAGAAGGTGTCGGGCCTGGGGGCTCTGAAAGCGGGCGACGAGGTTGAGATCTGGGGCTACGTGCGTGCGGACGGGGCGGTTGTGGCGACCCGTGTGAAGCTGGATGAGAAGCCCGATCCGGCGCCGCCGGGCCACAGCGCAGCTCACGGGCGCTGAGCGCGCCGGGCGGTTTGCGTCCGTCGGCTCCCATGCGGACGCGCCGGGCCCGGCCGAGCGGGCGAAGGCGGCCCCGGGCGGAAAGCTGCTCGGGGCGCCTCGCGCGGGCGCCCGCCGGCCGGGCCCGTTTGGCGGCCTGCCTCGGGCGCCCCGCTGCGTGATAAGGTGAGCGGGATGCGCACGGATCGAGCCCTGTTGTGTCTGCTGTGGATCGGCGCGGCCGCAACCGCCGCCGAGGATCGGACGGCGTGGTTCCGGCAGGCCAAGTTCGGCATGTTCGTTCACTGGGGGCCGTACTCGCTGGCTAGCGTAGAGGCTTCCTGGCCCATCATGGTTCCGGGCCGGAAGGGCTACCCGGCCATCTCCGAGGCCGACTACCGCGCCCTGCCTCAGCGGTTCAACCCGGTGAAGTTCGATCCTTACGCCTGGGTGCGGCTGGCCAAAGCGGCCGGGCAGCGCTATCTGGTATTCACCAGCAAGCACCACGACGGCTTCGCGATGTTCGACTCCGCCTTCACCGACTACAAAATCACCAACACGCCCTACAAGAAGGATATCGTGGCCGAGCTGGCCGCCGCCTGCCGGGCGGAGGGAATGCCCCTGGGCCTTTACTACTCCCCGCCCGACATGAACCATCCCGGCTACCGGGATACGAGCCGGCCGGCGCGGGAAAACTGGCGGGGCGAGCCCACGCGTCCGGAGTGGGTCCTGTATCTGGATTACATGCAGCTTCAAATCACGGAGTTACTCACCAAGTACGGCCCGATCGCCATCCTTTGGTTCGACGGCTTGGGCTCGCAGTTCAATTACGATCCGCACCGCTTTCACCGGTTGATCCGGGAGTTACAACCGTCCTGTTTGATCAATAACCGTCTGGGGCTGCCCGGTGACTACGAGACCCCCGAGCAGTTCATTCCCAAGACGATTCCGCGGGCGGGCGTGCGCCTGGCGGGGCTGTCCCCGAGCGAAGCGCCGGCCTCGACGGAGCTGCCCGGGCCCGGGGAATTCCGGCTGTGGGAGACCTGCATGACGATCAACCGCACCTGGGCCTATAACCGTTATGACACGAACTATAAGTCCGCCACCGAGCTGATCCGGGCCCTGATCGAGGTGGCGAGCAAGGGGGGCAACCTGCTGCTGAACGTGGGACCCACGCCGGAGGGAACCATCCAGCCGGAGTTCGAGGAGCGGCTGCTGGCCGTGGGGCGGTGGCTAAAGGCCAACGGCGAGGCGATTTACGGCACGACTTACGGCCCGCTCCAAAACCTGCCGTTCGGCAGGACCACGGCTAAGGGGGACACCATCTACGTGCATGTTTTCGACTGGCCCCGGGGGCGGCTGGAGTTTTCCGGCCTGAAGGGCAAGGTGCGCGAAGCGAAGCTACTGGCCTCCGGCGCCCGGCTGGCCTTCCGGCAAACCGGCGACCGCATCAGCCTGGAGGTTCCGCCGGAGCCGCCCGATCCGCAGGCCAGCGTGATCGCGCTCCGGCAGGCGCGCTGAGGACGGGCGGGCTCAGCGCCGCGCGGGGCCGAAGCGCGGCCCGCCGGGTTCCTCGGCCAGGGCGCGGCCCGCGCGCCAGGCCAGGCGCACGATCTTTTCCATTTTGGCGAAGTTGAGCTTGTCGGCCGTATCGGCCGGAGCGTGGTAGTCGGGCGTGAAGCCGTTGAAGAGCCAGACGGCGGGGATCTGCTTCATCAAAAAAGCGAAGTGATCGCAGCGCCAGAGGATGTTGAGGGTGGCGTCGCGATCCCACTTCTGGCCCAGGCGGAGCCCGATCGGGCGGTTTTCCCGCTCCAGCAAGGCGCGCAGATCGGGGCTGTAGAAGGCGCCCACCAGGTTGACCTCGTTGGAGGTGTCGGAGGCGATCTGGATCAGGCCGGCGGTCTGGGCGCTGGGTTGCTCGTCGCGGCCGATCATGTCCAGGTTGATCAGGGCCCGGGTGGTCTCCAAGGGGCGCACGGGGTGGGCGGCGTAGTAGTAAGAGCCGAGCAGGCCGGCCTCTTCGGCGCCGAAGGCGATGAACAACAGCGAGCGCCGCGGCGGGGGTTCGGCGCCGAACAGGCGGGCCAGCTCGAGCAGTCCGGCGGTTCCGGAAGCATTGTCGTCGGCCCCGGGCAGGAGCTTGCCCTCGCGGGCGCCGAGGTGGTCGTAATGGGCCGAGAACACGACGGTCTCCTGCCGCAGAACGGGGTCGGCGCCTTCCAGCAGGCCGATCACATTGGCCGTGAGGCCGCGCCTGGTCTGAAGGGTCTTGCAGTGCAGTTCGGCGCGCGCCTCCAGTTCGAGGCGCACCGGCTTCAGCGAGGCGTCCAGGGCGCGCTGGAGTTCGGCGGGGGTTCGTCCGGCCGCGGAGAGCAACTGTTCGGCCAGGCGCGGGCTGAGCGTGAACAGCGGGATGCGGACCTCGGAGTCGGAGAGGGCTTGGGCGGACCCGCCGCGGCCGGGCTGGAACGGGCGCTTGCGGTTGGGGGCGGGAATCACCAGGAGGGCGACGGCGCCGTGCTGCTGCGCGTTGAGCGCCTTGCGGCGCGGGCTGGCGTGCAGCGTATTGCCTTCGCCGTTGAAGGGCGAGGAAGGATCGTGGAGCTGCGGTTCGTACTCGAAGACCAGAGCGATCTTGCCGGTGACGTCCAGGCCGGCGTAATCGTCGTAGCCGTACTCGGGCGCGGTGATGCCGTAGCCGGCGAAGGCCAGGGGAGCGCGCAGATTGAGATCGCGCGGGAACGAGCCGCTGAAGTCGCGGCCGTAGCGGCACTCATGCTTGCGGCCGCCCCACCAGAGGGTGAGGCGCGTGGCTTGGGGATCGGGCCGGTACTCGAGGAGTTCGACCGGCTGGAAGAAAGAGGCGCCGGCGCCGGGACGCAGGCCCGCCTTGGCGAACTCAGCGGCGATAAATTCGGCCGCGACGTCGGATCCGCGTTCCAGCGCCCGGCGCCCTTCTAGAGGGCGGGAAGCCAGGAATCCCACATCCGCCTTCAGGCGCTCGACCCGAACGGATTGGCAGCGCGCGGGCGCCGAGATCAGCAGGGCCCAGAGAATCAGCAGGACGTTTCTCATAGGCTTGATTGTACACACGGCTTTCCGGGCGGAGCCGATGGTGACTGGGACGCGACGCCGGGGGCGAGTCCCGGGAGCAAGGCCCCCGTGGGGCTGCGGAGCGCCTGGAGGGCCTGAGCGGTGAGAGGCTCTCGTTGACAAGCCTCGATGTCCGGTTCCCTTCACACGTCATCGGTCCCATTTCATCAGGCAGCCTTCTTGGGGGTTCTTGTTTTCCAGAGGGCAGCATTCGGGGCCTTGACACCCTAGTGCGCCTTTGATAGCATTCGTTCCGCAGTATCTCAACCCAAGGGGAAGGGTCATGGAAAAAGGGGTCATCCGAATCAGAGCCATCGCTGTGCTCATCGGCTGCCTGCTGGCCGCGGCCGGCTTCGGCCAGGAGTTCCGCGCCACCCTGTCGGGCCACGTCTTCGACTCGACCGGGGCGGCGGTGCCCAACGCCAAGGTGCAGGCGGTCAACGTCGCAACCAACGAAACCACGACGGCGACCACCGACGTTTCCGGCGCTTACACCCTGCCGTTCCTGCGTCCGGGAACCTACCGGTTAACGGTCACCGCCTCGGGTTTTAAAACATTCACCCGTGAAAACATCGTTCTGCAAGTCGGCCAGATCGCCGGCATTGACGTGACGCTGGAGGTCGGCGAGGTGGCCGAGCGGGTGGAAGTCACCGCCCAGGCCGCCCTGCTGGAGACTCAGACCGCCAGCCGCAGCGGCATCGTCAACACCACGCAAGTCACCGAGCTGCCGCTTAACACGCGCAACCCGTTCATGCTGGGCGCCATGATGTCCGGCGTCATCTGGCGGGGCAACGCCATATGGATGCGGCCCTTCGACAACGGCGCCATCGCCGAATGGGTCGTCAACGGCGGCAGCCAGCGGCGCAACGAGTTCCTGCTGGACGGCGCGCCGAACAACGCCCAGATGGGCGGCAATAACATCGCTTACGTTCCGATCGTGGACGCGGTGCAAGAGTTCAACATTCAAACCAACACTTACGATTCCCAGTACGGCCACTCCGGCGGGGGCGTCTTCAACGTGGTCCTCAAGAGCGGAACCAATCAGTTCCACGCCACCGCCTGGGAGTTCATGCGGCGCCAAAGCTGGGACGCCAACACCTTCCAGAACAACGCCATCGGCGCCAGGCGGCCCGACCACAAGCTCGATCAGTACGGTTTCCAGTTCGACGGTCCGGCCCACATCCCCGGATTGCTCAACAAAGACGGGCGCGTGAAGCTGTTCTATCTGGGCAGCCTCGAACTCTATCACGAGCTCTGGCCGCAGTTCCTGCGCAACTCGTTCCCCGAACCGGAAATGCGCAACGGCGACTTCAGCAAGCTGGTCAACGCCGACGGCTCGCCCATCATCATTTACAACCCCTTCACCACGCGCTTCGACGCCAGCCAGAACCCGATCCGCGATCCTTTCCCGGGCAACATTATCCCGCCCAGCCTGATCAACCCCGTCGCTCGCAACGTCACCAAGTACATGCCGTTGCCTAACGCGAAAACCCCCAACGTGCGTTATGCCACGCAGAACCTCATTCACGAGAAGTACGCCGCCGAAGACAATTTCTATAACCTCATTCTGAAATTCGACTGGAACTTCGGCGACAAACACCGGGCGTTCCTCCGGCACGCCTCCAACGATCGCACCGAGGACCGCTGCATCAACGGGATCTGCGAAGGGCCGGGCATGAACGGGCAGCAGCCCTTCCAGCGCATCAACGACGCCTACGTGCTCGACTGGGTGGGGACCATGACGCCCACGTTGGTTCTGAACGCCCGCCTCTCTTCCAACCGCTTCATCGAGAAGGGCTTCGGGCGAGGCAACACGGGCTTCGACCTGACCTCGCTCGGCCTGCCCGCCTCGCTCATCAATCAGCTACCCACGCCGCGCTACTTCGGCGTGTGGAACTTCGACGGTTACACCACCCTGGGTCGCTACCAGAGCATTAACCTCACCAACACGTATAATTTGCAGGGTAACGCCACCAAGATCTGGCGCACGCATACTTTCAAAGCGGGCGCCGACTTGCGGCGCATCCACTACATCCTCCAGAACACCGGCAACATCTTGCAGTTCGTCCACAGCAGCGCTTGGACCCGCCGTTTGTGGAACCAGGCGGAAGTGAACTCCGGCGACGGTTACGCCAGCTTCCTGCTGGGCCTTTCCGGAGGTTCCTCCAACTATCCTCTCTATCCCTTCTTCCGCCAGTGGTACTTCGCCCCTTACCTCCAGGACGACTGGAAAGTGTCCCGCCGCCTCACGCTGAACCTGGGTCTGCGCTGGGACTACAACGGCCCGCCCGATGAGAAGTACAACCGCCTGAACCGCGGCTTCGATCCCTCGGTCCGCAACCCTGTCGCGGACCAGATCCCGGCCGCCATGCTGGCGCAGTATCCCCAGTTGCGTGATCTGAAAGGCGGGCTGCGCTTTGCGGGCGTGGGGGGATTGCCCAGGGCCTCGGGCAACCGCGACCTCAACAACTGGCAGCCACGCATCGGCGCCGCCTTCCAGGTCAGCTCCAAACTGGTCCTGCGCGGCGGCTATGGCGTCTACTTCTCCAACCCCAGCAACGACTACCTCCAAACGGTCGGCTTCTCCACCAGCACCCCGATCGTCAACAGCCTGGACGGCGGCCGCACGCCCATCCCCAACGTGCTGAGCAACCCGTATCCCTCCGGCATCAGTGTGCCCACCGGCGCCTCTCTGGGCCCGCTGACCTTCGTGGGACGCAATACGAGTTGGTTCGATCCGAATTTCCGCATCCCCTACGTGCGGCAGTTCTCCTTCGGCTTTCAGTACCAGGTGACGCAGACGGCGACCGTGGATCTCTCTTACATCGGCAGCCGCACCCTGGACGAGAACGATTCGCGCGCCTACAACATCCCCACCCTGGACTTCCGCAAGCAGTGCAATCTGCTGGAGGGCGGCAACCCGACCTACTGCGATCAGGCGCTGCCTAACCCCTTCCGCGACCTGCCGGCTTTCGCGGGCACCGGCTTTTCCACCTCCACGACGCTCTCTCGCTATCAGCTCAACCGGCCCTTCCCGCAATTCAGCGGCGACATGACCCAGCTCGGGCGCAACGACCGCCGCATCTGGCACAACGGCCTTCAGGTCAGCTACAACCAGCGAGCGGCCCGCAACGTCACCCTGCTCCTCAACTACACCTTGTCGAAGACCATGGAGCGCACCGGCTGGAACGATCCCTTCGCCGGCGTAATGCAGCAGGGGCCGATCACCTACGACCGGCTGCACATGTTCAAGGCCACCGCCGTCTACGAGCTGCCTTTCGGCAAAGGCCAGAAGTGGGGTTCGGGCGTCTCCGGCCTTCTCCAGAAGCTGATCGGCGGCTGGGAGCTGACCACCTTCCTCAACACCACCTCCGGCGAGCCAATGAACCTGCCGGGCAACGTGATCATCCTGAAGGACCCCAAGGTCACCCCCGATTGGAGCCAGGAGAAGGTGCGCTTCTGGAGCCCCTGTGTGCTCCGGCAATACAACGACGGCAGCATCCGCCCGCAGTCTTACAGCATCGCCGCCGGCTGCGGGACCGACTTCGCCGGCTATCACTGGCTGATGACGGCCAGCTACGCGCCGCGCGCCACCCCCTACCGCAGCTCGCAGATCCGCTCCCATGCCTGGTTCAGCATGGACGCTTCGCTCAACAAGACCACCAGCATCGGGGAGCGCGCCCGCTTCCAGATCGGCATCGAGGCGTTCAATGCCCTCAACCACACCAACTTCACCTGGGAGCGCGGCACCACCGATCCGAACAGCCCGAACTTCGGCCTGATTTACCTCAGCCAGTCCTCGCTGACCAATAACGGTTACCCGCGCCAGGTCCAGCTCCGGCTGAAGTTCTACTGGTAGGAAGCCGCGGCCCGCCCGCCGTCCCGGCCGCAGCGGCCGGGGCGGTCACTTCGGGCGGGCCGCCGGGCCGTGCTCGCCGAAGACGAAGGCCGTAAAGCGGAAGATATCGCTTTCGGGATCCTGCCAGGCCGAAGGCGCCAGGCCTGCTTTCAGGCAGGTTTCTCGAAGGAACCTCATTCGATCCCAGCCCTGCTCGGCGGCCACCTGCGGCAGCAGGAGACCCTCGCGATCTGCCTTCTTCACCACCAGCCCGTGCCGGCCCACGATGATTTCCTTCGCCTCCAGCACCCGCCGCAGGGGCGAGAGGACCGAGATCTCGTATTCCAACTGGTCCAGCTCTGCGGTCGCCACCGGCGGGAAACGCTCGTCGCGCACCGCCGCCAGAGCGGCCACGTCTCGCACCGTCAGATACAGCGGCTTCATCGGAAAGATGTAGCCGATGCAGCCCCGCAGTCTGCCCTGCTTCTTCAGCGTGACGAAGGCCCCCCGGTCCTCGAGCAGCGAAGGCAGGCGCGGCGCCGGGCATTCGTACAGCTTGCGCTCGCGCACCGCCGTCTCCACGGATTTGCGCGCCAGCCACAGCAGCTCCTCCTGCTCCTTCCGCCCCAGGGAGAACTCGCCCGCCCCTTTTGCCTCGCCGTCGCCCGAAGCTTTCGCGGCTTTCCACAGCGCGACCGCGCCGTAACCCACGACCCGGCTCCGGTCTCCCGTCACATCGCCCGAATTGGCGTACTTGAGCAGCCGCGCCTGGCGCGCTCCCAACCGCTCGGCGGCGATCATAGCGGCCACGATCGGCCCGCCGCCGCAAGCCTCCCACAGGTTTTGCTCGAAATTGCGAGCCAGGGTGTAGTAATCCCACTCCTCGATCGCCTTCAGCACCCGGCGATCCAGCCGCACCGCCTCCTCATAGGGATGGTAGTGCGACAGGTCGCTGCTGGCCACCACCAGGGTCGAACCCTCCGAACCCTGAATGGTCTTGGCCAGGGCGACGCCCAGCGCGCGGCAGGCTTCGTAGCGCTGGTCGCCCATGACGATCGCCGTCAGTTGGAACGCTCCTAACGCCCGTTGGAGGAAGGGCAGTTGCACCTCGAGGGCGTGCTCGCCGCGCTCGCCCGAAACCGTGTGGCCCCGGCTGGAAAGCTCGAGGCCGGGGCCCGCCTTGGCCAGCCGGGCCGAGAAGGCCTTGTCCACCGCCACGGCGCCCAGGGGCGTGGCGTAGGCGTCCCCGTCGTAGACCGCCGAGAAGCCGAAAGCGTCCATGTGGGAGGGCGAGATGACCACCACCCGCGCGTACTTGCGGTCCTTCAGCAGGGCGTAAGCCTGGGCCGCCACTCCGCCCGAATACATGTAGCCCGCATGGGGAACGATCAGCGCTGCCGGCGCCTCGGGCAGCGCGGGCGGCTGCGCGCGCGCCAGTAACTCGTCCACCGCCCGCGCCAGCTCCCTCGGGTCGGCCGGATAAAATCCTCCCGCCGCCGCCGGCTGGCGGATCTTGGGCTTCTGGGCCGAGCAAACCGCCAGCACGGCGGCCAGCGCACTCAGAAGCGCGAGGCGCCGCCTGGTCATGATTTCTCCCATACGCCGGGGACGGGCTGCCGGCAAAACTCACAGCGGCCGCCCCGCACATGCAAGCTCCGCACGAAGAAACCCTCGCGCTGGATGAGCACCCGCCGGCAGCGCGGGCAATACGTGTTCTCGGCCGGATGCCCCGGCACGTTGCCCAGATACACGTAGTGCAAGCCCTCGGCGTCGGCGATAGCTTTGGCCCGCTCCAGCGTCTTGAGGGGCGTCACCGGCAGGTTCTTGAGCAGATACTGGGGGTGGAAGCGCGTGAAGTGCAGGGGCACGTCCACGCCCAGATCGGTCTTGACCCAGCGCGCCAGATCGCGGAACTCCTGGTCCCCGTCGTTCAGGGTGGGGATCACCAGGTAGACCATCTCCGTCCACATGCCTAGTTTGCGCAGCGCGACCAGCGCCGCCAGCACCGGCTTCAGCTCGCCGTTGACCACCTCCCGGTAGAACTTTTCCGAGAAGGCCTTCAGATCCACCTTGACCGCATCCACCCGCCGGCAGAGCTCCTTCAAGGGCTCGGCCGTGATGTAGCCGCCCGTAACCACCACGTTCTTGACGCCCGCCGCCCGGCCCGCTTCCGCCGTATCCAGCATGTACTCGTAAAAGATCACCGGCTCGCTGTAGGTATAGGAGATCGTGGCGCACTGATTCTGCCGGGCCAGCGCCGCCACTTCCTTCGGCGGCAGGTACAGGCTGCGCACCTGCTCCGGCCGCACCTGCGAGATGTCCCAGTTCTGGCACATCTTGCAGTTGACGTTACAGCCGGCCGTGGCGATGGAGAACGACGTCGAGCCGGGCAGCACGTGGAAGAAGGGTTTCTTCTCGATGGGGTCTATGTTCGCGGCGCAAACCCGCGAGTGCACCAGCGTGTAGTAGATCCCGCCGCGATTCTCCCGCACCCCGCAATAACCGCGCTCGCGGTCGTCAATCACGCACTCGCGCGGGCAGAGGGTGCACTTGATCTTGCGGTGCGGAAGCTTCTCGTAGTAGCGGGCCTCGGCCACGTAGCGCGCCTCGTCCTCCGCCCTGCGGGCCCCGCCCGCCGCCCTGGCCAGGCAGGGCAGCGCCGCAGCCCCCTTCAGGAACGTCCTGCGATCCTGGAACCTGCTCATGATCCTACGCCTCGAGGCGCTCGATCCGGCCGGGATCGTTGGTCCCGAGGCCGTGCCGGGCGGCCGTGGCGATCCATTTCGGCTCCCGCCCGGCATCCCGCAGGGGCTTCAGGCCCCGCCGGGCGCGCTCCTGCTCGAGGATCTGCCAGCCGGTCCAATCCAGCGCCACCGGATCGCGCGCCGCCAGCAGGCCGTTGAACGGCCAGCTCCATTGCGGCATATAGGAGGGCCCGCCCTCGTACTGGCCGCTCACGGCGTCGCAAATCGCCAGCCGCACTTTCTGCCGGATGGGGGGCAGCATGTAGACGTCCGCCACGTAGGGATCGCCCGTGTTGGGGTGGTACTTGTTGGGGTTGTGCACCGCCCCGAAGAGGTTCTTCAGCGCCAGCGTGACCCCCACGATGCCGTGGTCCTTCAGCACCGGCAGGTTGATCACCCCGTCGCAGATCTGTGTCAGCGCCTTGGCCAGCAGGCTGGCCGCGCTGCCATAGGCGCTCAGTTCGTCCTCGTAGCCCAGCAGATCGTTGCCCATCACCCGGGCGCGGTCCCGGCCGGTGGCGATGCGGTAGCCGGCGCTCTCCAAGTCCTCGCTCAACCGGTCCCAGACCAGAATGTCGCGCGAGCGGACGCCGGCCTGCTGAAGCCTCTCCATGATCGCCTCGACCAGCTCGGGGTGCGTCGAAGCCCCTTTGCCCGCCAGGCAGTTGACCTTCAGCCCGATCACCTCCCCCGGGCGGACCAGCCTGCGCCAGGCCTCCAGAGCGTTGTCCACCCCGTAGAAGGCCTGCATCAGCCGGTCCAACAACTTCCCCAACCGGGCAGAATCCGGTCCGCCACCGGCGCGCAGCGCCGGATCGCGCGCAATGACGACGCGCGAACGACCGGCCGCGGGATCCTGCTTGGCCTGCCCCGCCGGAGCGCGCCCTTGGCCGCAGGCGTTGCCTGTCAGCCCCGCCAGGCACCCTCCCAGAAAACGCCGCCTGCTGGCCTCCGTGCGGCTCATCTCAGGCCCCGGGGACTCCCCGCTTCCTTTATAGCACCGCCGCAGCTTGCGGGCTCGGGCGCCGGTTCACGGGGCGCCCCGCAAGCGCGCGTCCACTGCGCGGGCCAGCGCGATCAGCGCCTCGGCGATCTCGGCGGAGTCCTGATAGGCCACCAGCCGCACGAAGTAGCGCCCGCGGCGAAAGGTCAGGCTCGGCCCGTAGGAGCGCCCCGCTTCGCCCACCTGGATCGCGCGGCTGCCTGCGGCAGGCTCGGACTCGAACAGGCGGCGGGCGCCTTCCGGGGCGCTCATCTCGTGCACGTCCGCTACCGCTTCGCTGCCGTTGCGAGAGCGGTACTCAGCGGTGAGCGTGCGCACCACGCCCGCCTGGAGATAGCGCTCGGCGTCCCCGTTGACGTAGCGCCACAGCTCAGCGGCCGCGAAGCTGCGCGTTCGGCCTTTGCTCCAGCCGGCCGCCTCCGCCGGCAGGGGATCCGGCGCGCGCCGCGCGCAGCCGGCCGCGGCGGCCAGCGCCAGCAACGCCGTCCAGCCCAAGGCTCTCACGTGCGCGCCTTCCTGCCTCGCTCGAGCAAGATCTGATTGGTGCGCGAGCGGCTCTCTCCCACGCTGGTGACGTAGATGGCCGGCGGGCCGAGCACGGGGCAGGCATACTCGCAGGCCCCGCAGCCCACGCAGGCTTCCGGATTGACCCACGGCTGCCGCACCGCCCTGGGTTTGCCCCCGGCGTCGGCCACTTCGGCCGCCCGCAAGTAAATCGCCTTGGGCGAAGTGGGACACCATTCCTCGCAAACGATGCACTCGGTGGCCATCGCCCAGGGCAGGCACCTTCCGCGATCAATGAACGCCGTCCCGATGCGGACCGGCTTCGAGCCGCCCGCGCCGTCGGCGGCGCTCCAACCCTTCTGGCGCGCCGTGATCTCCCAGAGGGCGCCGGTGGGGCAGACCTGGCTGCACAGCACGCAACTGGGCTCGCAGTAGCCGATGCGCGCCACCAGCACCGGCGTCCAGAGACCTTCCAGGCCCGCTTCGGCCAGCGTCGGATGCAGCGCATTGTTGGGGCAGACCTTCATGCACTCGCCGCAGCGGATGCAGCGCGCCAGAAAATCGCTCTCCTCCAGCGCTCCCGGCGGGCGGATCAATCGCTCGTCCCGGCCCACCTTCAGCCCGGTCGTGCTGCGCAGCAAAGGCACCGCCGCGGCGCCGATCGCCAGGCCGGCCAGCGCACGCCGCCGCTGGAGGTCGGGCCCGGCCGCGGTCTGCCCGGCCGCGGGGAAAAATCTGAACCGGAGGCCGGCTTCCGGACAGTCGGCCACGCAGTTCAGACACAAGTGGCATTCGGCCTTGCGCCAGGCCGCCCCGGGAATCGGATCGTCGCCGCCCTGGCAGTTGAGCAGGCAGCGGTTGCACTCGCCGCATTCGGCCGGGCGCTTTTCCAGCCCGAAGATCGCCCAGCGCGAGGCGGCCCCGAGCAACGCTCCCAGCGGGCATAAGGCCCGGCACCAAAAGCGCGTGATCCGCAGGTTGAGCGCCAGGACGGCGGCCAGGATCGCTCCCAGCAGGAACGCCTGGCGGAAGTAAGGCTGGCGCAGGCCGAGCAAGACCTGGCTGAGCAGGAAGTGCAGCGCATCGGCACTGAAGCGCAGGCCCCACACATCCGTCCGGTACAGCGCGTCGAACAGCCCGTTGAAGGCGTAATTCAACCCGGGCAGCACGGCCAGGGCCAGCGAGCGCACCAGCAGGGCGATCGGATCCAGCCAACCGATCAGCGCCGAGCCCAGCAGCCCCGCCGCCAGCCCGCCCAGCAGGATGTAATATTTCAGCCTTTGCCAGCCCTGGTAGCGATTGGACTGAATCCGCCGCCGCCCCCGCTTGCTCTCCGATTTCAGATGGCTGAAGAAATGGTTCAGCGTTCCCAGCGGGCAGATCCAGCCGCAGAAAAAGCGGCCCAGAAAAAACGTCGGGATCAGAATCGCCAGGCTCCACAACAGACCCTGGTAGAGCGCGCCGGTAGCCAAAACGTTGGCCAGCGCCGCCAGCGGGTCCGCCTGCAAGAACAGGCTCACCGGATAAGGCAGGCGAATCTCGCCCGGCGCCACGCGGAACGATCCCCTGAACTCGGTCCGGGCCAGCAGGAACACAAACAGGGCGAAGAACAGGATCTGCGAGCAGCGGCGGAGCTTTACCGGCGTCAAGCAGCTTGATTATAGGGGGCGCCGCCCTCCGAGTTCAACGCAGCTGTTCGGCGGCGAGGATCCTGCCGTCCCGGCTGAGGCGCAGCCGCCGCCCGCGCCAGACCACCGTGCGCCCGCCCAGGCCCGCCGCCCAGACCGCCGCGCCCCAAAGGTCCCTGAGCGGGATCAGGATCGCATCCCCCGGGCTCAACCGGGCGCGCAGCGCGCCCAGCGCCACCGTCAGAGCGGTCGCCAGGCGCAGGACCAACAACCCCGCGCCCGCCCACCCCTGCCCGCTCAGCATCAGCAGCGCGGCCCACAGCGTCGCCATGGTGACGGGCATGCCCAGGTAGCCGTCCCCGCGCGAGACGCGGATGGTGCGCGCCCAACGCACTTGATGCTGCCAGGCCTCCCGCCAGCCCCAATCCGGCAGGTAGGTGGTCACGACCGGCGGCGCGATCACGACCTTCAGTCCCAGCCCGCGAATGCGGCGGCTGAGCTGATAGTCGTCGGCCAGGTAGTCGGCGATCGCCCCGAAGCCGCCCGCGCGCGCCAGGTCCGCGGCGCGGAACGCCATGGTCGAGCCCAAGGCGAACTCGGAAACGCCCACCAGCGGCGCCACGAGCACGCCCGGCGCGAACTCGGTGGCGATGGCCAGGGCCTCCCACCGTGCGGGAAGACTCTCGGCCTCGCCGCGGTACAGGCAGGTCACCATCCCGACCTCGGGATCCTGCAACCGCCCCACCACGCGGCGCAGGTAATCCCGCGGCACGGCGATGTCCCCGTCGTTGACCACCAGGATCGGGTGCCGCGCATGAGCCGCCAGCTCCTCCAGCACGCCTACCTTGTGATTGGTCCCCGGGCGCCGGCCCACGATCAGCCGGATCGCAACGGCCGGAAACTCCGCCATCAGGCGCCGGATGTCCGCGGCCGCGGGATCCTCCGGGTCGCTCACCCCGAACAGGATTTCGAAGGCCGGATAATCCTGCACGGCGTGGGAGCGGATGGCTTCGTAAAAATGCGGGTCCGGACCCTGCACCGGCTTGAGGAGCGAGACCGCCGGCCAGTCCGCGGGAGGCGTCTCCCTGCGTTGCATGAACCGCGCCGCCGCTCCCAGAGCCAGCATCTGATAGGCGGCCGCGGCCGCCCCCACCGCCAGCAGCAGCCAGATCACAGCGCCAGCAGCACGACGCCGCAGGCCACCAGACCCGCGCCCGCCCAGCGCCTCCAATTGACTTTCTCGCCCAGCAGGTATCGAGCCAGCAGCGTGGTGGAAATGTATTCGACGGCGGTGGCCGGTACGGCGAAGCTCAAATCGGCCACCGACAACAGGACCAGGAAGGCCCCGAAGGAAATCGCCAGCAGCAGCAGCGAAAGCCCCAGATGCCAGCTTCGCAACAGCCGCGCTGCGGCCCGCCCCAAGGCCCGAGGCCGGAAATCGTGAATCTCGCCGTGCAGCTTCATGCCCAGGGTTTGCAGCGCGTCGCCCGCGCTGGCCGTCAAGGCGACGATCGCCACCAGCAGCCAGTTCATCGCCGCCCCTCCGCCGAACGCCCGGGCCGCGTGGTCCGGATGGCCGTGGTGCGCACCAGCAATGCGCCCAGAGTGATCAACAGGATGCCGGCCCAACGCAGCGGCGAGATCTGCTCGCCCAACAACAGGCGCCCGGCCAGCGCCGTCAGGGCGTACCCGGAGGCGGTTACCGGAACCACCCAACTCAGGTCGGCCCAGCTCAGCAGGGCCAGCCGCGAGAGCATCCACAGCGCCAGCGCGGAGACCCCCAGCAAGACCCAGGGCGAGGCCAGCGCTTCCAGCCAGCTCAGCGGGGCGCTGAGGCCCGCCGGGGCGCGGTGCCGCAGCCCCAGGCTCAGAAAGAAGTTCCCTGCCACATTGGCCGAGACCACCGTCACCGCCAGCACGCGAGTCTTCAGGCGCAACCGTCGCAAGCTCAATCTCCCGCCCCCTCCGGCTGCACGGCGCCCTGACGCTGCCGCCGCACAAAGCGTTTGCGCCGCGCCCGCAGAGTCAGATACTCGCGTGCCTCCTTCATCAAGCGGCGCCGCTCGCCGGCGTCCCACAGCGCGTTGCGCACCACCCGCCAGATCACCCGCGGCCGGAAGTAATACTCGCCGTAGAACCGCTCGACCCACTCGATCAGCTCGGCGCGGTCCAGTCCGGGATAGACCAGGTTGGGCAACTGATGGCCCAGCTCGTCGGTCATGGCGTCCGCGGTGAGCAGGCCGTTGCGCTGGGCCCAGGCGTAAAATTCGGTGCCCGGATAAGGATGGGCCACCGAGACCTGGATGGTCTCGCAATCCAGCCGCTTGGCGAACTCGATGGTCCGCCGGATGGTCTGGCGCGTCTCGCCCGGCAGGCCCACGATGAAGTCCCCGTGCACCTTCAAGCCCAGCTTCTTGCAGTTCTGGGTGAAGCGCAGGGCCATCTCCACGGTGGCCCCTTTCTTGACGTTCTTGAGAATCTGCGGATCGCCCGACTCGTAGCCCACGATCAGCAGGCGGCAGCCGGCCTCCTTCATCGCCTTGAGGGTTTCGTAATCGGTGGTCACCCGCGAGGTGCACGACCAGGTCACCCCCAACGGCTTCAGCTTGCGGCACAACTCCACAGTGCGGGCCTTCTGGTAGTTGAAGGTGTCGTCGTCGAAGAAAATCTCTTTCAGGCCGGGGAAAGCCTCCCGGGCCCAGCGCACCTCGGCCGCCACGTCTTCGGCCGAGCGCAGCCGCCAGCGGTGGCCCGAGTGCGTTTGCGGCCACAAGCAAAAGGTGCACAGCGCCGGACAGCCGCGCGAGGTGTACAGCGCGATGAACGGCTTCAACAGAAAGGGCACGTTGTAGCGCTCGATCTCCAGATCGCGCTTGTAGACCGGCGTCACCCAGGGCAGCGCGTCCAGATTCTCGATGGGCGCCGCTTCCGGATTGTGCACGAAACAGCCGTTGTTGCGGAAGCTCACGCCGGCGATCTCGCTCAAAGGCTTGCCCCGGGCGTATTCGGCGATCTGGTAGTCGAACTCGCGCCGCACCACGAAGTCAATGGCCGGGGAAGCCGCCAAGGCCTTCTCCGGCTCGACCGTGACCGGCGGCCCTACGAAGGCCACCTTCAGCTTGGGGTTGACGTCCTTCATCATCTCGGCGATATGAACGTCCACCCCAAAGCCCGGCGTGGAGGTGAACAAGACCGCCAGCTCGAAGTCCCGGGCCAGCGCCACCGTCTCGGGAATGCTCAGCCCGTGGGGCGGCGCGTCCACCACCTTGCTGTCGGGCAGCAGGCCCGCCGGGTAGCACAGCCAGACCGGGTACCAGTAGGACTCGATCTCGCGCCGGGCCGGCCACCGGGAACCGGCCCCGCCGTCGAAGCGCTCGAACGAGGGAGGATTCAGCAAAAGTGTCCTCATGCCGCGTTCCTTAACAGACTACGGCGCTGGGGCCTTTCCTGACAACTACATACCGGCAGCCACCCCGCAGGCGCCGGGCTGTGTTTCAACCTCACCGGCTTTGATAGACCGCCCCGTTGGCCTCGAGGGATCCCCCCACCAAAGCGGAGATCTGCGTCTGCGCCTGCTCTCCCCTCAACACCCGGTCGAACCAGATCGTCAACTGCACCTTGCCCACCAGCCGCGTGCTGACGTCGCTCAGGATCCGCCGGGGCAGGGCCGCGCCGTCCTCGATATAGTAGTCCCGGACGAAATAGACGTTGCGCAGGAAGACCGAAGGGTTCTTGACCATCTCGCCCCATTCGCGCAACGGCAAGCAGGTTTCGGCGTCAATCCAAAGCTCCCCTTTGAACAGACCCAGTCGCTTTTGCCGGGGCGTCACCTGGAACACGTGCGCCTTCCGGCCCGCGTAGTCCGCCGTCCCCTTGTACTTGAAGCGGTAATTCGCCGGGCTGATTGCCATCGCCGCCGAGTACTGCTTCCGCGCCTCCTGCTCCGCCGCCAGATATCGCGCGATCACGTCCTTCTTCACCGTGTTGTCGCCCTCGAAGCGCAACACCCGGTAAGTGATCTGGCCCACCCGCGACATGAAACGCCAGGCCCGCATCGTGCCGCTCTTCTTCAAGCGCGGGATGCTGGCGTCAATCTGCACCTCCATCGCCCAGTCTCCCGCGCGACTCTGTTGCGCCTCCACCGCGGAAAGATACCGGCCCACGACGTCCGCCGGGGGCGCCGAAGGCGCAGGATCGGCGACCAGAACTGCTCCGGCCAACCCCATAAGCAAGATAATCCGCCTGGCGAAGATCAAACCCTCTGTCCTCTCTGTGTTATTTGCCGCCCGTTGCCGCAGGGACCGGATACTGCCTGCTCCCGCTCTGCCGCGCGGTCCGGGTCGTTGACTGCCGGAGCCCGATGAGGCTCACGTCAAATGTACCACTTTCTTGATGCCTGCGCCAAGCAGTACGTTACCCGCTTTCGCGGAGCGGCTTTCACCGAACAGCCGTCGCCGCGGGTATGGCTCAGACCCCTGAGCCCGTTCGCCGCCCCTCCCTTACGCTACCATATCCCCCATGAAGGAAATCCTTCCGGGCGCCCGGCGGCAGGAACAGACCTTGGTCACTCCCGACGCCGCCATTGACTTCCTGGGCTTGGACGCCGCCCGCGTCCTTTCCACCCCCCGTCTGATCGGCTTGCTGGAAATGACCTGCCGCAACCTGCTGGCCGAGATGCTGCCGCCCGGCCAGGACAGCGTGGGCACGCACGTGGACCTGCGCCACTTGGCCGCCACCCCCGTCGGCATGCAAGTCCTCTGCCAGGCCGAGATCCTTTCGGTCGAGGGCCGCCGGGTGAACTTCCGGGTAGAGGCCTTCGACGAGATGGAAAGGATCGCCGAAGGAACCCATCAGCGGTTTGTAGTGGATGTGGAACGCTTTGCCGCCCGGGTGCGGGCCAAGTCCCAGGCGCCCCGCCCGAGCCGGCCCCAGACAGCGGCGGAGGCCTGAAACCGGATCGGCGCCGGGCGAGTCTATTCACGGTGGAGGCGGTGATCCGGCCTCGCCCGCGCGCGGCGCGGCAGCCCGCTTCCGTTCCCCTCCAACGCGGCAGGCGCGAGCGCTCCGGGCCGGCGCGCGGGACGCAATCCTGGAATCCTGGTATGCACAGGGAGGGATGCATGCTGCGGACAGTCGGTCTCGGGTTGCTTGTGGCTGCTCTGGTAGACGCCGCCGGACCCTCCTGTTGGATTCAGGACGCGGCCGCTTCGGGTTCGGTGGTCTGGCTGCTCTGCCAGCAGGGAACCTTGCTGGCGAGCGAGGACGGCGGCAAGACGTGGACCGAGCGCGCGCTGCCTGCCGAGGGAAAGCTGCGGGCGATCGAGTTGCTGGACGGGCGCCGCGGCTTCGCCGTGGGCGATGGCGGCGCTTTGCTGGCCACCGAGGACGGGGGGCGGAGCTGGCGGCGGGTCCCCGCGCCCGCACGCGAGCACCTTTCGGCGGTGCATTTCGTAGGCGAGCTGGGTTGGGTGGCCGGCTGGGGAGGCGCCATCCTGCATTCCCAGGACGGCGGCCGGAGTTGGGTCCGGCAAGTCGCCCCGGTCCCTTATTCGCTGGAGAGCATCTACTTCGTTGACCCGGAGTATGGCTGGGCGGTGGGCTGGACGGGAGCCATCCTGCGCACCACCGACGGCGGCCGGACTTGGGAGCCGGTGCGCAGCCCGGCGGCCTCCTGGTCGCTGAGCGCGGTGTACTTCCGCGACCGCCGGGAGGGCTGGGCGGTGGGCTTCGGCGGCCAGATCCTGCACAGCGCGGACGGCGGCCTGAGTTGGGAGGCGCAAGCCAGCCCGGTCAGGGACTGGCTGACCTCGATCCTGTTCGACCAGTCCGGGCGCGGCTGGATCACCACCTCCGACGGCTTCCTGCTGAGCGAGGACGGGGGGCGGAGCTGGCGGCGCGCGGGCTTGGATCAGCCGATGTTCCTCAGCCGGCTGATCGAGATCCGCGGCGCGCTCTGGGCGGTCGGCCCGTTCGGCCTGCTCAAGCGGGCCGAGGACGGCCTGGCCTGGCAAAGGGTCGAGCTGCCCGCGCCGGTGGAATCGGCGGCCGGCGGAGAGAAGGCGGCGGGCGTCTCTTGAGGTTGCTCCAGCAACGAAGCCCCCAAGCCGGGTGTTTATAATGGAGGGACGGCAGGCGGGCCCGGTCGGGCCCGTTCGACATCGAGGAACCGGCGTGGGCAGCCCATATCGTCCGGCGACGCTGCGCGGCGCGAGCGCCTCCCCGGCCGCTCTGCGCACCGCCGACCGCTACTTCGAACTCAAGTCCGAGATCCACAAGAAGCTGCTCGGGGTGCTGAACTACGAGCGGCTGTCTTCGATTCCCAAGGAGCGGGTGCGGGCCGAGATCGGCCGCGTCGTCGAGCGCTTGCTCGAGGAAGAGCGGGTGCCGATGACCACCGCCGAGCAGAACCGCATCGTCGAGGAAGTCCTGGACGAAGTCCTGGGTCTGGGCCCCTTGGAGCCGCTGTTGAAGGAACCCTCGATCTCCGACATCCTGGTCAACGGCTACGCCAAGGTCTACATCGAGCGCAACGGCAAGCTGGCCCTGACCCCGGTGCGCTTCCGCGACAACGCCCACCTGCTGCACATCATCGAGAAGATCGTCTCGCAAGTGGGCCGGCGCATTGACGAAGCGCAACCCATCGTGGACGCCCGCCTGCCGGACGGCTCCCGCGTCAACGCCATCATTCCTCCCCTGGCTCTGGACGGGCCCACCCTGAGCATCCGGCGCTTCGGCCGGCACGTGATCACCTCCGAGGAGATGCTGGCCAACCGCACCCTGATGCCCGGCATGTTGCGCTTCCTGGCGGCCTGCGTCCAGGCCAAGGTCTCGATCCTGATCTCGGGCGGCACCGGCTCGGGCAAGACCACCATGCTCAACGCGCTCTCCCGCTTCATCCCCGAGGACGAGCGCATCATCACCATCGAGGAGATCGCCGAGCTGCAACTTCAGCAGCGGCACGTGGTCAAGTTCGAGACCCGGCAGCCGGGCCTGAACCGGGAGGGCGGCATCAACCAGCGCGAGCTGGTCCGCACCGCCCTGCGCATGCGCCCGGACCGCATCATCGTGGGCGAGTGCCGCGGCCCGGAGGCTCTGGACATGTTGCAGGCCATGAACACCGGCGTCGAAGGCTCGATGAGCACCGTGCACGCCAACTCCCCCCGCGACGCCTTCTCCCGCCTGGTGGCCATGGTGCTGATGGCCGACCTCGAGATGCCCAGCCGGGTCATCATCCAGCAGTTGGCCAACGCCATCAAGCTGGTGGTCCAACTGGCCCGCCTTCAGGACGGCTCCCGCAAAATGTTGAGCATCGCCGAGGTGCTGGGCGTCAAGGACGAGCAGATCCGCTTGCAGGACATCTTCGTCTTCGAGCGCGTGGGCGTCACCGACGCCGGCAAAGTCCAGGGCCGCTTCCGCGGCGCCGGCGCCATCCCCCGCCTGATGGAGCGGCTCAAAGTCAGCGGCATCGAACTGCCCCCTTCGATCTTCCACGAGGAGCTGGCGGTGAACCTCTAGGGCTGCGGGGCGGCCCGCCGCGGGAAAGCGGACGTCCCCATCTGAAATAGGCTCCTTGCGCTATCATCGAAATTTGCCCATGCAGCCTCGCGGCGTAGCGGTTTGGTTCACCGGCCTGAGCGGCGCCGGCAAGACGACGTTGAGCCGCTGGGTGGCCGAGGCCCTCGGCGCCGACGGCCTGCGGGTCGAGGTGCTGGACGGCGACGTCATCCGCCAGCGGCTCACCCGCGGGCTGGGTTTCTCCAAGCAGGACCGCGATGAAAACATCCGCCGCATCGGCTTCGTCGCCCATCTGCTGGCGCGCAACGGCGTCATCACGCTGGTGGCCGCCGTCTCGCCCTACCGCGCCGTCCGGGACGAGGTGCGCGCTCTGATCGGCGACTTCATCGAGGTGTACGTCAACGCTCCGCTGGAGGTCTGCGAGCAGCGCGACGTCAAGGGGCTTTACCGCAAGGCGCGGGCGGGCGAACTCACGGGCTTCACCGGCATTGACGATCCCTACGAGCCGCCCCCGGCCCCCGAGGTCGAGTGCCGCACCGATCGGGAGACCGTCGAGGAAAGCGGGCGCAAGGTTCTGGCCGCCCTGCGAGCCCGCGGCTACATCCCCTGACGGGACCCTCAGGCGCGCAATTGCCGCGCCAGAGCCTTCAGCTCGGCGGCGGCCTCGCGCGCCTTTTCCAGCAGCAGGCCGTGCTCGCTTCCGCAGCCCACGAAGCGCATGCCCCGCTCGGTCCACTTCTTGGCCAGCGCCGGCGTGCGAACCTGAATGCCCGGCGCGACCCCGTGGCGCCGGGCGCTTTCGATCAAGCCCAAAACCGCGTCCACCAGCTTGGGGTGCTCGAACTCGCCCGGCACGCCCAGCGACAGCGACAGATCGGCCGGGCCGACCAGAGCCACGTCCAGGCCGGGCGTGGCCAGCAACTCCTCCCGCCGCTCCAGGGCGGCCCGGGTTTCGAACTGCGCCACCACCAGGGTGTTGGCGTTGATGTGCTCGATGATTTCCGCAAAGCTGCGCGCCTCGTAATCCACCTGCGGCGGCGTCAGCCCGTAACCCCGCACGCCCAGCGGCGGGAAGCGCGTCCACCGGATGGCCTCCGCCAGCAAAGCCTGGCTCTCCACGCGCGGGAAGATGATGCCCTGCGCCCCCGCGTCCAGGGCCCGGGCCACCAGCGTGTACTGCAACTCCCCCACCCGCACGATGGGGGTAGCGTCCCGCTCCAGACAGGCGCGGATCAGCCCGTGCAGGGTCTCCAGATCGAACGGGCTGTGCTCGCCGTCCAGAAAGACGAAATCGAAACCGGCGGCCGCCAGCAGGCGGGCGATCTCAGGAGCGCCGAACTGCTGGATGCTACAGCCGAAAACCACCTCCCCTTGCTGGAGCCGTCTTTTGGTGTGATTGACTTTCATGGCCGTCTCGTGGTTCCGCCCTTCCGCCGGGCGAATGCCCCATTATAATCGTGAGGATCCCCATGCCAGTCAGCCGACGCGAACTTCTCAGCGCCCTGCCGGCGACCGCCCTGCCGGTTCCGGCCCAGAGTAGCCCCGTCCGCTATGTGCGCTTCCGGCGCGGTTCCACGATCGCCTACGGCATCCTGGAGGGCGAGACCGTGCGCGAACTGCGCGGCGCGCCCTTCGGCGCGCACGAGCCGACCGGGGCCGCCTACAAGCTGGGCGAAGTCAAGCTGCTTTACCCCTGCCGGCCCACGAAGATCCTGGCCGTGGCGCTCAACTACAAGAGCCACTTGGGCTCGCGGCAGCCCCCCGCCCGTCCCGAGCTGTTCTGGAAGCCGGTCAGCGCCCTGCAAAACCCGGGCGATCCCATCCGGATTCCTCGCGGCGCCGCTAACGTGCACTACGAGGGCGAGCTGGTGCTGGTGATCGGCGCGCGCCTGCGCCAGGCGACGGCTGAGCAGGCGCGCCGCGCCATCTTCGGCGTGACCTGCGGCAACGACGTCAGCGAGCGCGACTGGCAGCAGGGCGACGTGCAATGGTGGCGGGCCAAGGGCGCCGACACCTTCGCTCCCCTGGGGCCGGCGGTGGTCCGCGGCTTGGACTACGGCAAGCTCCTGCTGCGCACCCGGCTCAACGGGCAACTGGTGCAGGAACAATCCACCGCCGACCTGCTGTTCGACGGCCCGGCCATCGTCGCCTTCGCCAGCCAGTTCGTGACCCTGGAGCCGGGAGACGTGGTCTTCACGGGCACGCCCGGAACCACGCGGGCCATGAAGCCGGGCGACGTGGTCGAGGTCGAGATCGAGGGCGTGGGCTTGCTGCGCAACCCGGTGGCCGCCGCCTGAGGCGGACCGCGCTCAGGGCGCGGCGTCGCGCTGGATCAGGTGCAGGACGTTGCCCTCGGGATCCGCGAAGAAGACCAGGCGGGTTCCCTGGCTCCGGCTGGGTTCGCCCAGCCAGCCGACGCCGCAGGCTTGCAGTTTCGCGCAGGCGGCGTCGAAGTCGGCCACCCGCAGGGCCAGGTGGCGCAACCCGGGCGTCTTCAATCCGGACGGGGGGCGCTCGCCCTCGGCGGTGATGATCTCGATCATCGTGCCGTCGGGCGCTCTGAGAAAGACGGTGCGGCCGGAATCGGAGTGGATGGCGAAGCCCAGCGTCTCGACGTACCAGCGGGCCAGCTTTTGCGGATCGGGTGAGGCGATGGCGGTGTGTTCGATGCCGAGGATCATAAGCGGCAGCCACTATCCTAGCAGGGCGGGCCCCCCGCCCGGCAAGGCCTGGACGGCTCCCCGGCGGATTTGCTACACTGGCGTTTTACCCCCAAAAGGCAAGACCCTCCGTGGGAGGTGAAGGCCGCCCGGGGCGGCCGGCACCGTTTGGACCAGCGAGGTAACCATGGCTCACAAGGCAGGCAAACAGTATCAGGCTGCGGCCCGGCAGGTGCCGCACAAGCCGCACAGTCTGGAAGAGGCGGTGGCTCTGGTCAAGCGCGTCAAGTTCGCCAAGTTCGACGAAACCGTCGAGGTTCACCTGCGCCTGGGGGTGGATCCCAAGCACGCCGACCAGATGGTCCGGGGGACCGTGGTGCTGCCCAACGGCCTGGGCAAGTCCAAACGGGTGCTGGTGATCGCCTCGGGGGAAAAGCAGCGCGAGGCCCAGGAGGCGGGCGCCGACTTCGTGGGCGGCGAGGAAATGGTGCAGAAGATCCAGTCGGAAGGCTGGCTGGAGTTCGACGCCGTCATCGCCACGCCCGACATGATGCGCGCCGTGGGCCGGCTGGGCAAGATCCTGGGGCCGCGCGGCCTGATGCCCAACCCCAAGACCGGGACGGTGACCATGGAGGTGGCTCGGGCGGTGAAGGAAATCAAGGCCGGCAAGGTCGAGTTCCGGGTGGACAAGACCGGCATCATCCACGCCCCGGTGGGCAAGGTCAGCTTCCCGGACGACAAGCTGGTGGAGAACGCGCAGACCTTGATCCAGGCGGTGGTGCGAGCCAAGCCGGCCGCGGCGAAGGGCAAGTACGTGCGCAGCGCCACTCTGTGCTCGACCATGGGGCCGGGCGTTCCTCTGGACACCACGCCCTACAACACGCGCGCAGTCTAGCGGCCGAGGAGGGGCAGGCATGAAGAACCGAGAGCAAAAACGGCGGGAAGTGGACCAGTTGCGCCGGGAGCTGGCCGGCGTTCCCCATCTGTTTCTGACCAGCTTCCAGAAGCTGACCGTGGCGCAGGATTTCGAGTTGCGCAAGGCAGTCCGGGAGGCCGGCGGGCGCTATCGGGTGGTCAAGAACAACCTGATCCGGAAGGCGGCCGAGGGCACGCCGGCCGAGGCGCTTGTGAAAGGCCTGGCGGGCATGACCTCGCTGGCCTACACTCCCGCGGATCCGGTAGCGCTGGCCAAGGCCCTCACCGCCTACGCCAAGAACCATCCGGTGCTTACCTTCAAGGCGGGCCTGGTCGAGGGGCGGGTGGTGGATGCGGCGGCCCTGCAAGAGCTGGCCAATCTGCCGCCCCGGGAGGAATTGCTGGCCAAATTGCTGTTCTTGATCCAGGCGCCGGCGCAGCGCCTGGCCTCGGCCCTCCAGGCGGTGGGGCGCAATCTGGCCGTGGCGCTGGATCAGGGGGTACGGGAGGGCAAGTTCTCGGCCTGAGAGGCGGCCGGCGCCGGCCGCCGGGATGAACAGTTTTGCATACCAGGAGTTTCAGAGATGGCGGATATCAACGCGATTGCCGATCAGATTCAAGGTTTGACCTTGCTGGAGGCTTCCCAACTGGTGAAGTTGCTCGAGCAGAGGCTGGGGGTCTCCGCCGCCGCAGCGACGGTGGCGGCGGCGCCGGCGGCGGCTGCGGCGGCTGCCGCGCCGGCGGCCGAGGAGCAGACCGAATTCACGGTGGTGCTCACGGCGGTCGGACCCAACAAGATCAACGTGATCAAGGCGGTCCGGGAGGTCACCAACTTGGGTCTGAAAGAGGCCAAGGATCTGGTCGAGGGCGCTCCCAAGCCGATTAAAGAGGGGGTCAGCAAAGAGGAAGCCGAGAACATTCGCAAGAAGTTCGTGGATGTCGGCGCCACCGTCGAGGTCAAGTAGCGGGCGGCGGCGGGCGGCGGCCTGGGGGCGGGCTGCCGCCGGACCGCGGGCCTCCGCAGGGGTGGTCTGCGGTTTGACGGGCGGACCGGCTCTCTGCTAGACTAACATGCGGGCTTCTTTGGCAAGCCGGATCCGAAGCCGGAACGAGTGCTCGTGAACCACGTAGGTGGTTTTTTCGTCTTCCAACTTCCCCAAGCCGCTGTTGCCTTATCTGAGCGGCTCATGGTGTCTGCGCCCGGCGCACCCGGGCGCCGGCGGTCTCCCCGGGCCTCTGACGGCATGGCCCCGGGAGGCGCCGCGCCGGCCGCGGCTGCATACCGACCGGGGCGCTGGGGGCAGGCCGGCGGCGCCAGACGGGCAAGGGCCTGTGCGGGCGTTTGAGCGTTTGTAAAACGTGCGTTCAACCTCTGGGTTTTCAGGAGTTTGACGAATGCAGACTTCCAATGGCGGCGCGCCGGAGCGGGTGGATTTCTCGCGCATCCGGACCTCCATTCCCATTCCCAACCTGATCGAGGTCCAAAAAAAGTCCTACGACCGCTTCCTCCAGATGGATCTGCTGCCCAGCGAGCGGGAGGACACGGGCCTGCAAAGCGTCTTCACCAGCGTCTTCCCCATCACCGATTTCCGCGGCCTCAGCCAACTGGACTTCGTGGATTACTCGATCGGCAACTGGGAGTGCAAGTGCGGCAACCTCAAGGGACTGCATCACCTGCGCTCGACCTGCCGCAACCCCAGTTGCGGCGCCACCATCAAGACCGACCCCTATCACGCCGGCGACGTGCTCTGCCCCAAGTGCGGCGCCTTCAACCGCAACATCGTCACCTTCTGCAACCGCTGCGGCGATCCGGTCAGCCTCCAGCTCAAGTACGACGTGGCCGAATGCGAGGAGCGCGGCATGACCTACGCCGCGCCCCTGAAGGTCACCATCCGCCTGACGGTCTACGACAAGGACAGCGAAAGCGGCCAGCGCACGGTGCGCGACATCAAGGAGCAGGAGGTCTTCTTCGGCGAGATCCCCTTGATGACCGACAACGGCACCTTCATCATCAACGGCACCGAGCGCGTCATCGTCTCGCAATTGCACCGCTCGCCCGGCGTGTTCTTCGAGAAAATCGCCGCGCAGGGCTACTACCTGGGCAAGATCATTCCCTACCGGGGCAGTTGGGTCGAGTTCGAGTACGACGCCAAGAACCTGCTCTACGTGCGGATTGATCGCAAGCGCAAGTTTTACGGGACGGTCTTCCTGCGCGCTCTGGGCCTGAAGACCGACGAGCAGATCCTGCGCCGTTTCTACCTGGTGGACAAGATCTCGATTCGCCAGGGGCGCCTGTACTGGAACGTGCCGCCCGCTCCCAAGGAGAAGGGCGAGCGCGAAGGCGGCCGCACCCACCTGCTGGGCACCAAGCTGACCCACCCGGTGACGGGCCGCGGCGGCGAGACCCTGGTGGCCGCCGGCAAGCGCGTCACTTCGCAACTGCTGCGCGAAATCCAGAAGGCCCGAATCGAGCTGGTCGAGATCACCCCGACCGAGCTGGAAGGGGCTTCCCTGGTAGCCGACGTGGTCGACATGTCCACCGGCGAGGTCCTGGCGGAGGCCAACCAGGAGCTGACCGCCGGCCTGCTCTCCAGGCTGGTGGAGGCCGAAATCCCCGGCTTCGAGGTCTTCTTCCCCGAGCGCGACGAGGCCGGCAACGTCATCTCGGCCACCCTGAAAAAGGACCCGGTCAAGAGCCAGAACGAAGCCCTGCTGGAGATCTACCGCAAGCTGCGCCCGGGCGACCCGCCCACCCTGGACACCGCCACCCAGCTTTTCCAGGGCATGTTTTTCGACCCCCGCAAGTACGACTTCTCCCGGGTCGGGCGCATGAAATTCAACATCAAGCTGTACGACCGCGCCGACGCCACGCCCCTGGATCGCCGCACGCTCGAGCCGGAGGACTTCTACGCGGTCATCCGCTACCTGCTCCGGCTGCGCAAGCTCACCACGCTCAGCGTGGATGACATTGACCACCTGGGCAACCGGCGCGTGCGGGCGGTGGGCGAACTGCTGGAGAACCAGTTCCGCATCGGCCTGGTGCGCATGGAGCGGGCCATCAAGGAGAAGATGTCCGTCTACCAGGAGATGTCCACGGCCATGCCGCACGACCTGGTCAACGCCAAGCCGGTGATGGCCGCCATCCGCGAGTTCTTCGGCTCCAGCCAGCTCTCCCAGTTCATGGACCAGACCAACCCGCTCTCGGAGATCACCCACAAGCGCCGCCTCTCGGCGCTGGGGCCGGGCGGGCTGTCGCGCGAGCGGGCGGGCTTCGAGGTGCGCGACGTGCATCCCACCCACTACGGGCGCATCTGCCCGATCGAGACCCCGGAGGGTCCCAACATCGGGCTGATCTCCTCGCTGTCCTGCTTCGCCCGCATCAACGAGTACGGCTTCATCGAGAGCCCCTACCGGCGGGTGGTCAACGGGCAGGTGGTGGACGAGGTCAGGATCCTCAACCCGGGCGACACCTCCTTCAAGGTGGGCCAGATCGTGCTCCGCTCGGAGGCCGAGCGGGCCAACCGCGAGCTGGGCCCCAAGAAGCTGCCGGCCGAGTACGAGGCCCACTGCGACTACCTGTCGGCCTGGGAGGAGGACCGCTACGTGATCGCCCAGGCCAACGTGGAGCTGGACGAGGAAGGCCGCATCGTTCCCGAGCTGGTCAACTGCCGGCAGGCGGGCAACACCTTCCTCAAGCACCGGGACGAAGTCGAGTACATGGACGTCAGCCCCAAGCAGTTGGTCTCGGTGGCGGCCAGCCTGATTCCGTTCTTGGAGAACGACGACGCCAACCGGGCCCTGATGGGATCGAACATGCAGCGCCAGGCGGTGCCCCTGCTGCGGGCGGAAGCTCCCCTGGTGGGCACGGGCATGGAGGCGGTGACGGCTCGGGACTCCGGCGCGGTGGTGCTGTGCAAACGGGCCGGGGTGGTGGACTCGGTGGACTCCGAGCGCATCATTGTGCGGGTGGAGGGCAACATCCACGAGGGCCAGCTTTCCCGCGAAGTCGGCTCGGACATCTACCAACTGATCAAGTTCAAGCGCTCCAACCAGAACACCTGCATCAACCAGAAACCTGTCGTGCGGCGGGGACAACGGGTGCGCAAGGGCGACGTGCTGGCCGACGGCCCCTGCACCGACCGGGGCGAGCTGGCCCTGGGGCGCAACGTGCTGGTGGCCTTCATGCCCTGGCGCGGCTACAACTTCGAGGACGCCGTGGTGGTCAGCGAAAAGCTGGTCAAGGACGACTACTACACCTCGATCCATATCGAGGAGTTCGAGACCGAAGCCCGCGACACCAAGCTGGGACCCGAAGAGATCACCCGGGACATCCCCAATATCGCCGAGAGCTTCCTGCGCAATCTGGACGAAAGCGGCGTGATCCGCATCGGGGCCACCGTCAAGCCGGGCGACATCCTGGTGGGCAAGGTCACTCCCAAGGGGGAAACCCAACTGACCGCCGAGGAGAAGCTGCTGCGCGCCATCTTCGGCGAGAAGGCGGGCGACGTCAAGGACGCCTCCCTGTACTGCCCGCCGGGCATCGAAGGCACGGTGGTGGATTGCAAGATCTTCTCGCGCAAGGGCACCGAGCTGGACGAGCGCTCCAAAGCCATCCTGGAGGCGCAGATCGCCCGCCTGCACCGCAACCTGGAGGACGAGAAGCGGATCCTCTATGACGAGCGGGCCAAGCGGCTGGCCGCCCTGCTGGAGGGCAAGGAGCTGCTGGCCGACTTGCACGACGAGAAGACCAACAAGCGCCTGCTCAGCAAGGGCACCCGCCTCACGGCGGAGATCGTCGAGCGCATGCGGGCCCGCGATCTGAAGCGTATGAAGCTGAAGGATCGCGACCCGCGCCTCAACGAGCAGATTGACGAGATCGAGGAGATGACCTCCCGGCAGATCGCGGTCCTGGAGCGCATCACCGAGGAGAAGATCGCCAAGCTGAAGAAGGGCGACGAGCTGCCGCCGGGCGTCATCAAAGTGGTCAAGGTCTACATCGCCATGAAGCGCAAGCTCTCGGTAGGCGACAAGATGGCCGGCCGGCACGGCAACAAGGGCGTGATCGCCAAGATCGTGCCCGAGGAGGATATGCCCTACCTGCCCGACGGCACCCCGGTCGAGATTATCCTGAATCCCCTGGGCGTGCCCTCGCGCATGAACGTGGGGCAGATTCTGGAGACCCACCTGGGCTGGGCGGCTCACAGGCTGGGCCGCTACTACACCACGCCGGTCTTCGACGGCGCCCACGAGCAGGAGATCAAGCGGGAGCTGGCGGAAGCCGGCCTGCCCACCTCGGGCAAGATCACCCTCTACGACGGCATGACCGGATTGCCTTTCGAGCAGCCGGTCACGGTGGGCTACATCTACATGATGAAGCTCTCGCACCTGGTGGACGACAAGATCCACGCCCGCTCGATCGGCCCTTACTCGCTCATCACGCAGCAGCCGCTGGGCGGCAAGGCCCAGTTCGGCGGCCAGCGTTTCGGCGAAATGGAGGTCTGGGCTCTGGAAGCCTACGGAGCGGCCTACATCTTGCAAGAGCTGCTCACCGCCAAGTCCGACGACGTCTATGGCCGGGCCAAGATCTACGAGGCCATCGTCAAAGGCGAGGCGGCGGCCGAGCCCGGCGTCCCGGAATCCTTCAACGTGCTGATTCGCGAGCTGCAATCGCTCTGCCTGGACGTGGAGTTGATGAAGAAGCCGCGCGAGGTGCTGGACACCGCGCTGGCGGCGGACTGAGGGATGCGGCCGTCAGGGGGTGAAACCGACGGTCCTTCGGGCGGCAGGCCGGCCCCGCGGGTCGGACCGGAGGGCGCCGGCCGGGGCAGGCCCCGGCGCGCCGGCCGCCCTGGCTAGGAGCAAACATGTACCGATCCTCTCCTTACGATCGAGCCAACTTGATCGCGGACTTTGACTCCATCCGCATCTCGCTGGCCTCCCCGGAGAAAATCCGGAGCTGGTCCCACGGCGAGGTGACCAAGCCGGAAACCATCAACTACCGGACCTTCAAGCCGGAGCGCGACGGGTTGTTCTGCGCCCGCATTTTCGGCCCGGTGGCGGACTGGGAGTGCCTCTGCGGCAAGTACAAGCGCATGAAGCACCGGGGGGTGATCTGCGACAAGTGCGGGGTCGAGGTCACGCTCTCGCGCGTGCGGCGCGAGCGGCTGGGTCACATCGAGCTGGCCAGCCCGTGCTCGCACGTCTGGTTCTTCAAGGGGCTGCCCAGCCGCATCGGCTACCTGCTGGACATCACCCTGCGGGACCTGGAGCGGGTGCTGTACTTCGAGGCTTACGTGGTGGTGGACCCGGGCGAAGTCCCCGGCCTTCAGAAAGGCGAGGTGATCACCGACGAGCGCAAGCGCCAGCTCGACCTCGAGCACCCGGGCAAGTTCGTGGCCATGATGGGGGCCGAGGGCATCAAGGAGCTGCTCAAGAAGGTGGACCTGGAGGCCCTCAACCAGGAAATCCGCGAGAAGATGAAGACCGAGGCCTCCCAGCAGAAGAAGCTGAAGTACGCCAAGCGGCTGCGGGTGGTCGAGAGCTTCCGCAAGTCGGGCAACAAACCGGAGTGGATGATCCTGGACGTGATCCCGGTGATCCCGCCCGAGCTGCGCCCCCTGGTGCCTCTGGACGGGGGACGCTTCGCCACCTCGGATTTGAACGATCTCTACCGGCGGGTGATCAACCGCAACAACCGGCTGAAGAAACTGATCGAACTGCGGGCTCCGGAGGTGATCGTGCGCAACGAGAAGCGCATGCTCCAGGAGGCGGTGGACGCCTTGTTCGACAACGGGCGCCGGGGCCGCGTGCTGCGCGGGGCCAACAACCGCCCGCTGAAATCGCTCTCCGACAACCTCAAGGGCAAGCAGGGACGCTTCCGCCAGAACCTGCTGGGCAAGCGCGTGGACTACTCGGGCCGCTCGGTGATCGTGGTGGGGCCGGAGCTGAAGCTGCACCAGTGCGGGCTGCCCAAGAAGATGGCCCTGGAGCTGTTCAAGCCTTTCATTTATCACCGGCTGGAGCAGCGCGGGCACTGCACCACCATCAAGCAGGCCAAGGAACTGGTCGAGCAGCAGGACGCGGTGGTCTGGGACATCCTCGAGGAGGTCATCCGCGATCACCCCATCCTGCTGAACCGCGCTCCCACTTTGCACCGCCTGGGCATCCAGGCCTTCCAGCCCGTGCTGGTCGAAGGCAAGGCCATCAAGATCCACCCCCTGGTCTGCACCGCCTTCAACGCCGACTTCGACGGCGATCAGATGGCGGTGCACATCCCCCTGTCGCCGGAAGCCCAGATCGAGGCGGCCACCCTGATGCTCTCCTCCAACAACATCCTTTCGCCCGCGCACGGCCAGCCGCTGGCGGTGCCCACCCAGGACATGGTGCTGGGCCTGTACTACCTGACCAAGGCCCGGCCGGGCGCCAAGGGCGAAGGCAAGAAGTTCGCCTCCCCGGAGGACGTCCTGATCGCCCTGGAAATGGGGGAGGTGGAGACGCTCACCCCCATCAAGCTGCGCTACAGCGGCCGGGTGCTGGACCTGGACCAGGCTTTCGACAGCCAGGATCTGCTGCACACCCAGCCCATCGAATACAACAAGGGCGACATGGACACCACCGTGGGGCGGGTGATCCTCAACGACGCCTTGCCCGAGGAGATGCCCTTCGTCAACGGCCTGCTCAAGAAGAAGGGCATCACCCAATTGGTCCAGTATTGCTACCTGCATTTCGGCTTGCAGGCCACCGTGCAGTTGCTGGACAAGATCAAGGATTTGGGCTTCCACTACGCCACGCGGGCCGGCATCTCGATCGGCATTGACGACATGGTCGTGCCCCGCCAGAAGCCTCACCTGGTGCGGGAGGCGGAAAAAGAGGTGATGGCGGTGCAACAGCAGTACCTGGAGGGCTCCATCACCAACGGCGAGCGCTTGAACAAGATCATCGAGATCTGGTCCCGCGTCACCGACCGGGTCTCCGAGGAAATGTTCAAGATCATGGAGGAGGACGACCGCACCGGCCGCTACCTCAACCCCATCTACATCATGGCCGACTCCGGGGCCCGCGGCTCCAAGCAGCAGATCCGCCAGCTCTCCGGCATGCGCGGCCTGATGGCCAAGCCCAGCGGCGACATCATCGAAACCCCCATCACGGCCAACTTCCGCGAGGGCCTCAACGTCTTGCAGTACTTCATCTCGACCCACGGGGCGCGCAAGGGCCTGGCCGACACCGCCCTGAAGACGGCCGACTCCGGCTACCTGACCCGCCGGCTGGTGGACGTGGCCCAGGACGTCATCGTCACCGAATACGACTGCGGGACCACCGACGGCATCTTCGTCGAGCCGATCATCGAGTCGGGCGAGACTATCGAGCCGCTGCGCGACCGGGTGGTGGGGCGGGTGGCCCTGGAAGACCTTTACGACTACGAGGGCAACCTGATCGTGGGCGTCAACCAGGAGATCACCGAGGAGCTGGCGGCCGCCATTCAGGCGGCGGGCATCGAACGGGTGAAGATCCGCTCGGTGCTGACCTGCGAGTCCCGGCGGGGAGTCTGCCAGCTTTGCTACGGGCGCAACCTGGCGACCGGGCGGCTGGTCGAGCGGGGCGAGGCGGTGGGCGTCATCGCCGCCCAGTCCATCGGCGAGCCGGGCACCCAGCTCACCATGCGCACCTTCCACATCGGCGGGGCGGCCACCCGGGTGGCCGAGCAGTCCACCCAGGACGCCAAGTACGACGGCTTCGCCAAGTACCTCAACGTCCAGACGGTGCGCAACAAGGCGGGCGAGCTGGTGGCCATGAACCGCAGCGGCATCCTGGCGGTGGTGGACGCCAAGGGCCGCGAGCGGGAACGCTACCAAGTGGTCTACGGGGCCAAGGTGCGCGTCGAGGACAAGGCGCCGGTGAAAGCCGGCCAGATCCTGCTGGAGTGGGATCCCTACACCTTTTCGATCCTCACCGAGGTCAGCGGCGTGGTGCATTTCCGCGATCTGGTGCAGGGCGTCACGCTTCAGGAGCAGTTGGACGAGATCACCGGCATGTCGCACTGGGTGGTGGTGGACTCGCCCGAGGAGAAGCGGATTCCGGCCCTGGTGGTGCGCCCGGCCAGCGGCAGCCGCTCGGACGAGAAGCGCTATCTGATGCCCACCCACGCCCACCTGATGGTGAAGGACGGCGAGGAAGTGCACGCCGGGGACGTGCTGGCCAAGATCCCCCGGGCCACCACCAAGACCAAGGACATCACGGGCGGCCTGCCCCGCGTGGTCGAGCTGTTCGAGGCGCGCAAGCCGCGCGAACCCGCAGTGATCGCCGAGATCAACGGCGTGGTGCGCTACGGCGAGGTCAGCAAGGGCCAGCGCAAGATTTACATCCGGGGCGAGGACGGCCAGGAGCGCGAGTACTCGGTGCCTCGCGGCGTGCACGTCAACGTGCAAGAGGGCGAACGGGTCAAGGCGGGCGATCCGCTCATGGACGGCCCGCGCAACCCGCACGACATCCTCGAGGTGCTGGGCGAGAAGGATCTCCAGAAGTACCTGGTCAGCGAGATCCAGGAGGTCTACCGGCTCCAGGGCGTCAACATCAACGACAAGCACCTGGAGGTGATCGTCCGGCAGATGATGCGCTGGGTGAAGGTCGAAGACATCGGCGACACCGAGTTCCTGCCCGAAGAGGTGGTGGACAAGTTCAAGTTCCGCGAGGAGAACGAGCGGGTGGTGGCGGCCGGCGGCCGTCCGGCTACCGGCAAGCCCACCCTGCTGGGCATCACCAAGGCGTCCCTCTCCACGGAGAGCTTCATCTCGGCGGCCTCCTTCCAGGAGACCACGCGCGTGTTGACCGAGGCGGCCATCAACGGCAAGGTGGACTACCTGCGCGGCCTGAAGGAGAACGTCATCATGGGGCGCCTGATCCCGGCGGGCACCGGCATGGAATACTACCGCCGCGTGCGCATCGCGGGCGAGGGTCTGGAGGAAGAGGAAGCCCCGCAGGAGGCCGAGGTCCCGACGCTGGAGGGCCTCGAAGGTTACGCCGAGGAGACCAGACCCCGTTACTCCGGCGGCTTGCCGGAGGAGCCCTTCGAGCTGGAATCCTTCGACGCCGAATAGAAGGCCGGGCCGCGGCGCCTTACTCGCGGGGAGAGGCGGCGCCGCGAGTTCGCGGCGGCGTGCGAAAGACGGCGTTCAGGAACAGCACGTTCAGTCCGTCCATGGCGGCGCGGAAGTTCGGATCGGCGCTGAAGCCGATCACGTAGCCCCGCCCCTCGCGCGCCACCGCCAGCAGCGGCTTGTAGGCCAATTGCTTGCGATTCTCCTCCCAGAGGTAGCCGCCGGCCAGCAGTTGGTCCGGCCCCAGGAAGACTGCGGCGTTGACGCCCTTGTCCAACTTGAGTGGCGAGTAGATCGCCCGCCCGCTCACCAGCGCGATCACGGTCTCGCCCAACCCCGCCGTGATCCAGTGGTCCGGATCCAGGCGGGCCCGCACCATCACGCCGGGCGTGCGGTCGGGCAGCTCGCGTTCGGCCTGGATCTCCCGCAGGTAATCCGCCTCGCTGGCCAGCAGTTTGCCGGGGGCGCGGGCCTCGGCCGCCTCGGGCTTGGCCGCCTCAGGCTTGGGGCTCTCCGGCTTCTTGGCCTCCGCCGGCCGCGCCAGGTACTCCTGCGCGACGGGCAGCAACGCCACGCGCGGATCGGCCAGAAAACTCAGCGCGCCGCCCACGCCGATCAGGGTTCCTCCGGCGGAGACCCATTCCTTGAGGCGGCGAATGCCGTTGGGGCCGAAGGCCTGCGCATACCCCTCGCCGAATCCCTGGTCGGGCAGGATCAGGACGTGGAAGCGGCTCAGGTCCGCCGCCGCCAGCGTCGGGCAGCGAACCACAGTGACCGGATATTCGTACTGCCGCTCCAGCACGTAGCGGGTCCAGCCGGCCGCCGAGGAGGAAGCCGGGCGGTCCCAGGCCAGCGCCACCGTGGGGGCCCGCATCCGGACGACGTAGCGGCTGCCGAAATTGACCCCGTCCTCGACCCAACTCGTGTCCACGCCCCGAACTTCCGCTCCCGTGCGGCGGGCCAACTGAGTCAGCGTTTCGACCAGGTTGGCGGGGTTGTCCTTGACCTTGAAGATCAGAGTGCCGGCCGGATATTTCCGCCCCTCCAAAGTGAGGGGCTTGTCGGAGGAGAGCACCGCCAGCTCGCGCCGCAACGCGGCCGCCAGCAGTCGAGCGGCCGCCTGCGTGCCCCAAGGCGCCAGAAACGCCACCGTGGCCTTGGGATGGGCCAGCTCGCCGGGCGGGATGCGCTCCGGCCGGGCCGGTTCGAACTTGCCTTGCGACTCCTCGGCCGCGGCCACCGCCTCGACGTTATAGGCCAGGGCCAGCGACCAGGCGGTCACATCGTAAATCTCATCGGGGAGCTTCTTCTTGCGGCGGCGTTCCTGCTTCTGGAGGAACTTCTCGTCCATGGGCACGTTGGCATCCAGCAGGGTGCGGATCAGCCGCTTGGCCGGCTGGGCCAGCGGGATGACGTAACTGCCCGCCGGGAACTGCCGGCCGGCGTTGCGGAAGGGGGTCAGGGCGCGCTTCAGCTCGATGCCGTGCTCCGCCAGCAGGGCGGCCAGTTTGTCGGCCGCGCTGGTGTCGCCCGCGCGCGCCAGGATGTATTCCCGCACCGGCTCCCGGGCGCCTTCCTCCAGAGCCGTTTTGCGGTAGCGGTAGAAGCCCTCCAGCAGCTTCTCCCGGTTGCGGGCGGCCGTCTCCAAGGTGGCGATCGAGCTGACGAAGTGCTGCCGCACGGTGTCCCGGAAATGGAAGACCCGATCGTCGCTGCGGCGCATGAGCAGGCCCCGGGCGGAGGCCTGCTCATAAGTCATGGCGATGGCTCCGTAGTAAGTGGGCCAGCTCGCCCCGTAGCCCGGATAAAAGGCGTCGAAGACCTCGCGCGTGAAGTAATCGAAGCCGAAGCGGTCGAACCAGCGGGCGTTGTTGCGCCCGAACCAGAACAAAGCCTCGCGCTGCTCGCGGGTGATGTGCGGATTGAAGGGGTCGGCCTCGGGCGCGAAGTAGTAAGTCGAGTCCGAACCCATTTCATGCAGATCCACGAAAACCAGGGGATACCAGCGCTGGAGTTCCTTGACCAGGTTGCGGATCTCCGGCTGGGTCAAGGGCACCCAGTCGCGGTTCAAATCGAAAAGGTAATGGTTGCCCCGCCCGCCCGGCCAGGGCTCGATGTGCTCGGCCGCCGCGGGGCTGGCATCCGGCTCAGCGCCGAGGGTCTGCTCAAAGTGATGCACAAAGCGATCGCGGCCGTCGGGATTCTGCGAGGGGATCAGCAGCGCCACCACGTTGGCCAGGATGTCCTCGGCCGTTTTGTCCTTGCGCGCCGCCAGAAGGTGGTAGGCCGCCAGCAGGGCGGCATCGGGCGAGGAGATTTCGTTGCCGTGCACGCCGTAGGCCAGGCAGACCAGCGCGGGCAGCTCGGCCGCCAGCTTGCGAGCCTCCGCCTCGGAGGTGCGGCGTGGGTCGGCCAGCCGCTGGTAGGCCGCCCGGATCTCTTCCAGACGCTTCAGATTGGCCTCCGAACCCACCACCGCGTAAAACAGCTTGCGGCCTTCCCAGCTCGCCCCGTACTCGAAGATCCTCACCTGGCGGGTGGCCGCCGCCAGCGCTTCCATGTACTTGACCAGGCCGGCGTGGGGCGTGATCCGCTCCCCCGGCTCGTACCCCAGCACTTGCTTGTGGGCAGGAACGCGCGGGTCATAGGTCGCGCCGGGCCAGAACTCGAAACGGGCCTGGGCCGGCAAACGCGCGGCCCACAGCAACCCCAACAGCAAAGCGATCAGACGGGCAGGCATAAACCAGTTAGGATACGCCAGATCGCCCGCCCTCCGTCACCCCGGGGCGCCGGTCCGCAGCCTCCCAGGGCCCTGGCCGGCAGGCCGAAGCGGCCCGTCACCCTGGAGCGCCCGGCTGAATCTTCTAGACTGGGAAAGGATCCTATGCCCTTGTACGAGTACCGTTGCTCGCAATGCGGCCGGACCTTCGAGCTGCTCCGCCGCATGGAGGAGAGCGATCAGGATCTGGTCTGCCCCTCCTGCCAGTCCGAGGAAATCGAACGCCTGCTCTCGACTTTTGCCCAAGGGGCGCGCGGCTGCGGCAGCACCACCGGCCGCCGCTTTACTTGAGGCTGAGGCGGGCGCGGCGGTCGGCCGCGCAAGCGCAATCGGACCCTCGGATCAGTACAGCGGCCCCGGCTTGGCGGCTGCGCCGGTCTTGCCGAAGGCCTCCAGCAGGGGGCGCGCCCCGGCAGCCAGCAGGGCCAGTTCCGAGGGCGCTTGGAAGAACTGAAAGCCCTCCTTGGCCCACTGGACCATCTGGGCGGCGTTGCCCGCCGGGCGTCCCACCGGGATCTTCCGCCGCCGGGCGGCGGCGAGGACCCGGGCCACCGCCTCCTTGACCTTCGGATCGTCCTGCCGCCCGCGCAATCCCATCGAGAAAGAGAGATCCGAGGTCCCGATGAAGATCACGTCAATGCCGGGCACGGCCGCGATCTCCTCGATCTGTTCGACGGCCTTCTGCTGTTCGATGATGATGACCACCAGGGCATTGCGGTCGGCGAAATCGTGGTAACCGCCGGGCGCCGGCCAGCGCAGGCTCGCCAGACCCGGCCCCGAGCCCCGCAGTCCCAGAGGCGGATAGCGGCAGGCCGCCACCGCCTGGCGGGCCAACTCGGGCGTGGAAGTGAACGGGAAGATGACCCCCAGCGCCCCGGCGTCCAGCGCGCGCTTGGCGGTCCACAGTTCGTTCACCGGCACGCGGATCAGCGGCAGCGTCCGCGTGCAGCGGGTGGCCAGGATCATCGCCCGGGCCGTCTCCAGCGTGATGGGGCTGTGCTCCATCTCGATCCAGAGGAAATCGAAGCCCAGGGCGGCGGCCTGGGCGGCCACGTCCACCGCAGGCACGGTGACGGTCAGCCCCACCACCGGCTTTCCCTCGGCGAGCTGCTTCTTGAGGGGGTTCTCCCACTCGGGCGGGGCTTGCGCCAGCAACCCGGCGGCCAGCGCCGCCGGCCAGAGCGTCAGCATGCGTTTCGCGTTTCCCATGATCTTCGTTAAGATAGCGCAAGGAGCCAGCCCATGCTGATCGTTCACGTGCACGCGCGCGTCAAGCCTGAGTTCGTCGAGGCTTTCCGCCAGGCGACCGTCGAGAACGCCCGGGAGAGCGTACGCGAGCCCGGCGTGGCGCGGTTCGACGTCATCCAGCAGGCCGACGATCCTACGCGCTTCATTTTGGTCGAGGTCTACCGGGATGCGGAGGCCCCCGCGCAACACAAACAGACCGCGCACTACCAGCGCTGGCGCGACGCGGTGGCCGAGATGATGGCCGAGCCGCGCACCAGCGTCAAGTACTCCAACGTGTTCCCGCCCGACGAGGGCTGGTGACGCCCGCCATGCGCTTCGAGTTCGCCACCGCCGGGCGGATCCTGTTCGGCGCCGGGACCCTCGCCGAGGTTGCGCCTGCCGCCCGCCAGATGGGTCGCCGGGCGCTCGTGGCCGTGGGATGCCCCGCGCCCACAGCGGCCCGTCTGACGGAGGAGCTGGGCGCGACCGGCGTCACCACGGCGGTCCTCGAGGTGGCCGGCGAGCCCACGCTCGAGCTGGTGCGCCGTGGGCTGGAGCTGGCTCGCGGGGAGGAGTCCGAACTGGTGATCGGATTGGGCGGCGGCAGCGCCATTGACGCCGCCAAGGCGATCGCCGCCCTGCTGGCCAACGGCGGCGATCCGCTGGATTACCTGGAGGTGATCGGCGCCGGGGCGCCCCTGCGCTTGCCCTCCGCCCCTTGGATCGCCGTCCCCACCACCGCCGGCGCCGGCGCGGAGGTCACCCGCAACGCCGTGCTGGCTTCGCCGCAGCATCGCGTGAAGGCCAGTCTGCGCAGCCCGCTGATGCTGCCCCGGCTGGCGGTGGTGGATCCCGAGCTGACGCTGGATCTGCCCCCGGCCCTCACCGCGGCCACCGGCTTGGACGCCCTCACTCAGTTGATCGAGCCCTACGTCTCCCTGCGGGCCAACCCCATGACCGACCTGTTCTGCCTGGAGGGCATGCGCCGGGCCGCACGTTCGCTGGAGCGCGCCTGGCGCGACGGGCAGGACCGCGAGGCGCGCGCCGACATGGCTTTGGCCAGCCTGTTCGGCGGCCTGGCCCTGGCCAACGCCGGGCTGGGCGCGGTCCACGGTTTTGCCGCCCCCATCGGGGGCATGTTCGAGGCGCCTCACGGGGCGGTTTGCGCGGCTCTGTTGCCCCACGTGATCGAAGCCAACCTCCGCGCCCTGCGCGCCCGCGCGCCGCAGAGCGAAGCGCCGGCCCGTTACCGCCGGGTGGCGCAGATTCTCACCGGCCGCGAAGAGGCACAGGCGGAGGAGGCCGCCGAGTGGGTGCGCGATCTGTGCGTTCGCCTGGGAATCCCGCCGCTCCGGGCCTACGGGATCGGTCCCGAGCATGTCGCCGCTTTGGCGGACAACGCCTCGCGCGCCAGCAGCATGAAGGGCAATCCCGTGCCGCTGGTCCGGGAGGAACTGCTGGCCGTGCTCGAGGCCGCGCTGTAAACCGGGCTCTCGCCCGCTTCCCCCGGCGGGCAAAGTCCCCGTCTCGGGGCCGAGTGGTTCAGGGCCGCCAGGCGAAGTCCCACACCTGGAGGTTGCCTTTGCCTTGCGTGTATTGGATCACTGCGTACTCGCCGGGCTTGAGCGGCTCGACCGGCCAGATCTTATAGAGGTCCTCGTCGAGCTGCTGGCGGAAGACTTCGACGTCCTGCTGCTCCTCGACGATCTCCTTGGTGATGGGAATGATGTTCCACTTCTGAACGACGCGAACGCCCTTGCGGGGCCACAAGCGCACGATGCCGAACCGCTCCTGGGCGCTCAGGCGCATGAAAAACTCCGGACGCTCGCTCGTCACCAGGTTCTTGGAGCGCTCGCCGTCCAGTTCCACGTCGGCCTTGCCGGCGATGACGGGCACCGGGCTGAGCACCTTCAGCACCGAGCGCGTCTTGCTGGTGGCCACTTTGGACTCGGCCTGGGGGATGGGGCGAATCTCGTCGCCGGCGGCCAGATAGACGCCCGGCTGCCGCGGGATGCGCTCGATCTGCCGCCGCTGCTCGCGCTCGAAGCGCTCCTCCTCGGCCAGCGCCTGGGCCTCTTTGCGCAGGGTTTCCTCGCGCTGCTGCTGTTCGGCCTGGGTGCGCTTGAGATCCACCAGTTTCAAGGGGATCTCCTCCCATTCGCTGCGCTCGACGCTGTAGTAGCGCACGCGGTCCCCTTCCACTTGATACTCGCGCACCAGATGGTAGCTGCCGTCGGCGAGGTACAGCTTGATGGTGGCGGCGGGCGCCGCCAGCACGATCCAGAGGGCCGCCAGGGCGAGCCGCAGCATCTCACCTGATTCTACGCCGCACGGCGCCGGACGGTTTCCGGCTCACGACTCCAGGGGCGGCAAGCCGGCGATGCCCCGGGCCTCCTCGAGCGAGACGTCCTGGTGCACCAGGGCGTGAATCGCTTCCATGAGGCGGGCGGCTTCGGCCGAAGGCGGGGGCGTCCCGAGCAGGATTCCCTGAGCCGGCTCCTCCAATGCCCGCCGGATGGCCTCCAGCAGCGCCCCGCCGCCGGAGGGGAGGTCCGGGCCGACCAGGAGGGGCTTGCCGGTGGCCCGGGCGCACTCACGCCAGGCGGCGCCGTCCCAGCGGTAGGGCGCCCCGATCAGGTCGGCCCCGTAGTCGGCGCTGAGCCGCGCGGCTTCCCTCCAGTCCTCTCCCGCGACCTGCGCCAGCAGGGGCATGCCCAGGCGGCGCGCCTCCTCGCTGACGCAGCCGAACCGCTCGATCGCCGCCGGGGCGGTGTTCACTTCCAGGGCCACGGCGTCGGCCCCCATCTCCAGGGCCCCCCGCACGCTCACCAGCGGCCGGGGCCGCAAGGAGCCTCCGCCAATGCGCAGGATCACCGCCAGCGAACCCAGCTCCTCGGCCACCAGCTCCAGCAGCCCGGGCGTCAACAGCACGGCGTCCACCCCGCTGCGCGCCAGCAGGCGCACGCTGCCCACCGGGTCCTTCCCGGGCGGCTCGCAGAGGGCCGCCAGGGCCCGGCCCTGGGAGAAGATCCGCCGCAACCGCAGCAGTTTGCCCAACCTCATCGCACGCGCCCTCGCCGGCGCATGCCAGTATAGTATCAGCACCATGCGTTACCGCACGTTGGGAAGAACCGGATTGCAAGTAAGCGAGATCGGCTACGGGGCCTGGGGCATCGGCGGCACCCAGTGGTTGGGCGGGGACGATCGCGAGTCGCTGGCCGCCCTGCGCCGGGCCATCGAGCTGGGCTTGAATTTCATTGACACCGCGCTGGCTTACGGCGACGGGCACAGCGAGCGGCTGGTCGGAGAGGCGGTCCGAGAGGCGGCCCAGACCGTCTACGTGGCGACGAAGGTCCCCCCGAAGAACCGGCTGTGGCCCGCCCGCCCGGGCATCGGCCTGAGCCAGGTTTTCCCTTACCGCTACATCCTGGAGGCGACCGAACAAAGCCTGCGCAACCTGGGCCTGGACCACATTGACCTCCAGCAACTGCACGTCTGGAATCCGGAATGGATCGGGGAGGAGGACTGGCGGCGCGCCTTCGAGGAGTTGAAGCGCTCGGGCAAGGTGCGCTTCGTGGGCGTCTCGATCAACGACCATCAGCCGGATTCGGCCCTGGAGTTGATCGAAACCGGCCTAATTGACACGGTGCAGGTGATCTACAACATCTTCGATCAGAGCCCCGAGCGGCGCCTGTTTCCCCTCTGCCGGGAGCGCAACATCGGGGTGCTGGCCCGTGTTCCTTTCGACGAGGGCAGCTTGACCGGACGAATCACGGCCGAGAGCCGGTTCGACCCCGGCGATTTCCGCAGCTTCTACTTCCGGGGCGACCGCAAGCGGCAGGTCGAAGAGCGGGTGGCGGCTCTGCGGCGCGATCTGGCCGGGGCGCCGGCCGAGCTGCCGGAAGTCGCGCTGCGCTTCTGCCTCTCGCATCCGGCGGTCTCGACCGTGATTCCCGGCATGCGCCGGGTGCGCCACGTCGAGGCCAACCTGGCGGCTTCCGATCGGGGCCCCCTGGAGGAGGGCCTGCTGGCCGTGTTGAAGAAACATGCCTGGGAGAAGAATTTCTACAGCTAGCCTGCTGGCGGCGGCCCTGGCCTTGCCCGCCGCCCAGCCCGACTATTTCCCGCTGCATGTGGGCAACCAATGGGTCTACCGGGCGAGCGGCACTCGCGGCGACGCCATTCTGGCCTTGGAGATCACGCGCAGCGCCCAGTTGGCGGGGCGGACCTATTACCTGCTGCACGGCCTGCCTCAGCGCGACTACTGGCTGCGCATGGACGAGCGAGGAACCCTCTGGGCCTACGACCCCGAGCGCAACCTGGAGGAAGTCTGGTACGCCTTCGAAAAGCCGGAGGGCGAGGAATACCGTACCGCCCTGCCGGGCAGCCTCTCGCGCGCCGTGATCGCCTCGCGGCAGGCGCATTATCAAGGTCCCATCGGCGAGGTCAACTACGCCCTCGAGGTGCGCTATCCCGGCGTCTTCCAGGTCGGCATCGAGCGCGAGCTGTTCCTGCCTTACATCGGCATGGTCCACCGCCGGCAGAACGCCGGGGGCCCTGCGGTCATCACTTACGATCTGATTTACTCGCGCACCGGCGGAGTGACGGTGCTTTCCGAACCGGAGCTGAGCGTAGCGCTGACCCTGGATCGTGCGGTGTACTACGCCAATCTTATGCCGCCGGTGGATCCGGAGCGTGCCGTACCCGTCATGACGGCCCGCCTGACCTTGCGCAACACGACCCCCGCGCCCGTCGAACTGGTCTGGCCCTCCGGCCAGCGCTACGATTTCCTGATCCGCAACGAGAAGGGGGAGATCGTCTGGCGCTGGTCCGACGGGAAGGCGTTCATCCTGCTGTTCGGCACGGAATCCTTCGCCGGCGAGCGCAACTACACCGAGTTGATTCGCCTGGGCGGGGCGGACGGCAAACCTTTCCCCCCGGGCCGCTACACGCTGGAAGCCTGGCTGGCGACGCAACCGCGGGCCTATGCGGCCACGGTTGCTTTCGAGATGCGTCACGTGTACTGAGGCGGATCGGGATTCAGGCGGGACTAACTGACGGCGGACTTCGCCGCTTCGAGGTTATTGCCGGTCACGCTCCAGATTCCGCTGATAGCCTGGGCGTTGTGCAAGTAAAGCGCGGCCGAGGACAACACGACGAAAGCCAGGATCAAGGCGTACTCGACGGTATCCTGCCCGGCTTGATCACGCAACCAACGAGCGAGTGCTTCCCGCATCGGCGCCTCGTGCACCCGGGCACCCGGCCCCGGCTTCTTTATCATACGCCCGAGGGGCGGCCGGCGCAAGGAAAACTTGCCGCGGGCGCCGCGCCGATGCGGTCATAGTGGTACCGGAACTTTAGTTCCCCCACTTACTCCCCTATGTAACGGGCGTACACGCTGCGCGCCACCCCGGGGTCAGAAGTCCCTTTGATGATTGCCCGCCCGTCAGGGAAAACGGTCAGCTCGAAGGGGGGCGTGAAGAAGCGCAGGGCGAACTCGTTGGCCCGCACTTCTCCCAGAGGAGCCAGCCGGCGGCGCAACTCCTCCAAATCCAGCGGGCGCGAGCGCTCGTGGATTTGCACGGCATTGCGCCCGCACAGCGTGATGGGCGACTGCCGTCCGGGCTGCAAATGAGGAAAGCGGCGGGCCCCGCAGGCCGGACAGTCCGGCTGCGGCCCGGGCTGCTCGATTTCCCGGATCTGGCCGCTCCACAGATCCAGGGTCGTCACGCGCAGGCGGAGCGAATCGGCCTGCCCGCAAAGGATCTTCAGGGCATCCGCCGCCTGGATGGCGGCCACCGCCGCGGTGACGGCGTTGAGGATCCCCGCGGTTTCACATGTCGGCTGCACCCCCGTCGGGGGCTCGGGATAAAGACACTGGAGGCAGGCGCTTCGCCCCGGCAGCACGGGCATGGTGATTCCGTAGCCGCCCAGCGCCGCCCCGTAAATCCAAGGCTTGCCGCGGCTCACCGCGTAATCGTTGATCAGGTAGCGGGTCTGGAAGTTGTCCGTGCCGTCCAGGATCAGGTCCGACTCCTCGAGCAGTTCGGAAACGTTGGCCGGGGTGAGGTCGGCCACCCGGGGGGTGACCCGGATGCCGGAGTTGATCCGCGCGAGGCGCCGCGCGGCCAGCACTGCTTTGGGCAAGCCCTCTGCGATGTCGGACTCTTCGTAGAGCCACTGGCGCTGAAGGTTGCTCCACTCCAAGTAGTCGCGGTCAATCAGGATCAGCCGGCCGACGCCCGCCCGGGCCAGCGCCGCCGCTTGCAGGCTGCCCAGGGCCCCGCAACCCACGATGGCGGCGGCGGCTTCCAACAGCCTGGCTTGACCGGCCTCTCCGATGCCCGGGAACACGATCTGGCGTGAATACCGCTCCCTCTCGCCGGCGGTCATTACTTCCGATGGTACCAGGGAAGGTCTTCAGTCGGCGCCCGGCGGAAAAGCAGGGCCCGCCGGCCGGCGGCCGATGTTAGAATCAAGCGAAGGAGGGACATCCGTGAACAACCTCGAGGGCGCCGCCCCGACCGGCGGATCGGGCGGGTCAAGAATAATCCTTCCGCTGTTGTTCGGTGCGGTGATCGCCTTGGTGGCGGCTACCGTGGTCTTGTTTATCCAACTGGATCACGTGCGCACCGATCTGGCCAAGCAACGCGAAGCCATGCTGAGCGAGATCGCTAACCTGAAGGAAGCCTCTTCGGTCAGCACGGCCACCAGCCGGCGCCACGTGGACGCCTTGCGCGAAGAGCTGGAGGCCGCCCGGCGGCAGGCGGCGATGGCGGTCGGTCAGGCCAAGACCGAGGCCATGGCCAAGGCCGAGCAGCTCGCCCGCCAGTTGGCTGAAGAGCAGCGGCGGCAGCACCAGCAGGTAGCCAGCGAACTGTCCGAAGTCAAGCAAACCACCACCGCCACGACCGCCAAGCTGGGGGAGGTCTCCACGGAGGTCTCCACCGTCAAGGGCGAAGTCGCTTCCACGAAATCGGAGCTGGAGAAGACCATCGCCGACTTGAAGCGCATGACCGGCGACATGGGCGTCATGAGCGGTCTGATCGCCACCAACTCCAAGGAGCTGGCCGCGCTGAAGGCCCTGGGCGAGCGCAACTATTTCGAGTTCGACCTGAAGAAGACCAAGGCGCCGCAGCGCATCGGGGACATTTCGGTGTTGCTGAAGCGGACCGACCCCAAACGCAACCGCTACACCGTTGAGGTCATCGCCGACGACAAGCGGGTCGAGAAGAAGGACAAGAACATCAACGAGCCGGTGCAGTTCTACGTCTCCAAGGCCCGCCAGCCCTACGAGCTGGTGGTGAACGAAGTCCGCAAGGACCAGATCATCGGCTATCTTTCGACCCCCAAGGTGCAGGCCGGGCGGCCTTAGCCGGGGCCCCGCCCGCCTCACTCGAGCGGCAGGGCGCTCACCTGATAGCGGGCCGGGCGGGCTATCTCAACCTTGATCCTTTCCCCCAGGGAGAGATTGCCGTCCAGGGTCAGGATGTAAGGAGAACGGACTACCTCGAAAATCCGCGGCCCAGGCGGGCCGCCGCTGCGCTTGAGGTCGTGGATCGCGAACCATGCCCCGCCGGTCTGCCGGGCGAGATTCTCGAACAGGCTGCGGCCCGAACCCAGCACGTAGACCGGGTAGATCGAGACATTCCGCCGCCGCGCCACGCGCAGCACCTCGCGCTCGCTGACCCGGCTCGATCTTTCCAGGCCGGCGGTCAGCAGCAGCACCACGCGCCGGAAATTGGAATCCTGAAAGCCGTCCTCGATCGCGGCGTAGAGCGCGTCCAGCACGTTCGGCACGTTGCCGTACTTGACCCGCAGCAGCGCCCGCCGCAGCAGCTCCTTGCTGGAAGTGAAATCCTGGATCAGATCCGCCGCCGAGTGGAAGCTGACGACGGCCATTTGATCCTTGGCCTGCAACTGCTCGATCAGATTGTCGGCTACCGGCCGCACCATGGCGCCCACCAGGCTGGTGTCCAGCAGCAGCATCACGTCCAGCAGTCCCCCGCTTACCTCGGCCGATTCGACCGCTCGGGAGACGCCTTCGTCGGAGACCCGGAATTCGGCCGCCTTCAAATCCATCACCGGACGGCCGGTCCGCGCATCCAGCACCGTCACCAGCAGGCGCGTGGCGCCGAAGGTTGCGCCCGCCATCAGCCCCAGAGCCGCCAGTGCCCGCCAGCCCCCCATCCGCCCCTACTCGCTCCGGTGCGATTCCTCCACCACGCGCACGGCCGCGCCGCTCTCCAACCGCGCCAGTTGCGTCACCGCCACTTTCTCGCCTGGCCGGACCCCTTCCACGATCTCCACCTCCTGGTCAAAGCGGTCGCCCAGCTTCACCTCCCGAGGCTGAACCGAATTGCCTTGGACTGCATAGACCTTGTTGGCGCCCAACACGTAGTTGACGGCCCGCACGGGAACCAAGTGGATCTCCTCGACCTTGTTGGTGCGAATGCGGGCCTTGGCGTAAGAACCGGGTTTCAGCTCCCCGGCCGGATTCTGGATCAGAGCCTCGACCACGAAGGTGCGCTTGCTCTGGTCCACCGTGGGCGCGATGCGCCAGACCCTGCCCTCGAAGCGCCGTCCCGGGAAAGCCTCCACGCTCACCTCGGCGAGCTGGCCGGTCTGAACCCAGGGCGCCATGCGCTCGGGCACTTCGGCCCGCAGGCGGATGGGATTGATCTTCACCAGGGTGAACAGCGGGGTGTTGACCCGCACGTATTGCCCGACGGTCACCTGGCGATCCTTGACGTGGGCGGCGAAGGGCGCCCGCACCGTGGTGTCGCGCAGCCGCTTGCGCTGGAGCTGGAGGCTGGCCTTGAACTGTTCGACCTGCTGGATCAGATTGCGCGTCTGGTTGATGGTGGCGTCGTAGGCCGCCTGCATGGCCTTGAAACGCGCCTGCGCCTGGTCCAGATCCTGCTGCGAGCCCACGCCCTGATCCACCAGCTCGCGCACCCGCTTGTAACGCTGTTCGGCGTCGAACAGCTCGGCCTGGGCCCGGCGCACCTCGGGGGTCTCACGGATGTCGCGCACGCGCTCTTCCTCATGTTTCAGTCCCAAACGCTCGAGGGCCTGGCGCAACTGGGCTTCGGTCTGCGCCACCAGGTAGCGCTGCTCCTCTTCCGAGAGGCGCACGAGCACGTCGCCCTCGCGCACGGCGTCACCCAAATCGAAGCGCACTTCCTCGACCCTGCCGTCCACCTCGGCGCTGATGATCACCTCGTCATAGGGGAACAGCGTCCCCACGGCCTCAACCACGCGCTGCACCTGCCGCGTGACCACGGGCGCCACCCGGACCGGGATCGGTCCGGAATCCCGCTTGGCCTCCACGGCAGACTGGCGGGCGCAGCCCGCCAGTCCGAGCAGCAACAGGGCGGACGGCAAGTAACGAGCGATTCTCATGCGAGGCGCATTCCCGCCGGGGCGTTCTCTGACAAGCTCTATGGTAGTACGAAGGAGGCCCATTACGGAGGGGGCGGTTCCCGGCGCCCCAGGGTTACACCTACCGGGGCGCGCCGCCCGAGTGCGCCTTGCGCTACAGCACCAGGAAACCGCTCTCGACGCCGCCTTCCAGGATTCGATTCCAGATCACGCGCGCGATGCCCTGCCGGCCGCTATGGCGGAAGCGGAGGTGCTTGCCGGCGGTCAAGCTCCGACACTCATGCACGGCGCGAAAGCCGTGAGCGCTTACGTCCACCAGCCGCCCGAGGATCCCCGGGCTCTCGGCCCCCTCGGGCCACAGCCAGACCTCTCCCGCCGCCCGCCGGCGCGGCTCGCGCCGCCGCTCGGCCGGGCCCCAAGGCGCGGAGCCCGTGGTCCCAAGGCTAGCGCCCGCCGGCGGGGCGCCGCCGGCCCTCGAGCTGATCCAGGCCGCGCGGGCTGAATCCGGCGCCGGTTTCTTCCTCCGCATAGAGTTTCAACCTCCGGCTCAGGGTTCTGCGCGAGATCCCGAGCAGTTCCGCCGCCTTGCCTCGATGCCCGCCCGTGCGGGCCAGCACCTCGAAAATCTTGCGGCGCTGCAAATCCTCCAGATCGGTGGCCTCGCCCGCCCCGCCGGCCGGCAAGCGGATTTCGGCCGGCAGGTCTTGGGGGCGGACCAGCTCCCCCTCGGCGGCGATTGCCGCCCGGACGACCGCGTTGCGCAATTCGCGCACGTTACCCGGCCAGTCGCGCCGCCGCAGCTCCTCCAACGCCTCTCGGGTGAAGCGCAAGCGCGGGTCCTGCTGCCCCAGGAAGAATTCCGCCAGGACCGTGATGTCTTCGCGCCGTTGCCGCAGCGGCGGCGCCTCGATGCGCACCTGGCTGATGCGGTGATACAGATCCTGGCGAAAGCGGCCTTTGGCGACAGCCGCCTCCAAATCCTGGTTGGTGGCCGCGATCAGGCGCACGTCCGCGGCCACCTTGCGCACCCCGCCCAGCCGGTAATAGGGCAGCCCGTCCAACACGCGCAACAGCTTCACTTGCAGCCGCCCGTCCAGTTCCCCGATTTCATCCAGCAGAAGCGTTCCGGCGTGGGCCAGCTCGAACAAGCCGGGTTTGGCGGCGCCGGCGCCGCTGAAAGCCCCCTTCTCGTAGCCGAACAGCTCGCTTTCGATCAAGTGCTCGGGCAGGGCCGCGCAATTGATGTCCACCCAGGGGCCGGCGGCCCGCCGCGAAAACTGATGAATGGCCCGCGCAATCAGTTCCTTGCCCGTACCGCTCTCGCCGGTGATGAGCACTGCGGCGTCGGTCTGAGCCACCCTTTCGACGAGCCGCATGAGTGCGCGCATGGCCGGGCTGGCCACCACCGCGGTCATGCCCAGGAATTCGTAACGCTCCGGCGCCGCACTCACGGGACTGCCTCCGAAACCCACGACGCTGATGCCGCCAGGCTCCTCCCCATCGCCGGTTCAGCCGGTTGCTCTTTCCCACGGTCGGATCGGCGGGGCGGTGCGGCTTTCAGGCGAACGCCCGAGCCCGGCACTCCCGCGCGCGGGGCCCTCCAGGGCCTGCGGCTGGACATTCTGGCGCTCCCCCGCCCCCGTTTGCGACAAACCGTCCCGCCTCCGGCCGCGTCCGCCCCCCCGTCCGTACCGGACCTGCGCCGCTTATCCATTGTTCCCGCGAGACTTCCGCCGCCGCCCGGCCAAGCGGCCCGGCTGGCATCCGGCCTGCAACCGGCGCTGCTGAGGGCCATGCCTGAGAAGCCGCCAGTTCGCTCGGACGTCCGCAGCCGCACGGTATCCATCCGCGTGGCCTTCCAACTCGCCGGGCTGGCCCAGGGGCTGGCCGTCCTGTGGTGGCTGTGGCGCGGGGATCGCCAACCCGGCTGGCAGGCGCTCTTGCTGGTTCTGCCCGGCCTGTTTCTGGCCTATTACACTTATCGGGTCTATCTGGAGCGTCTGGAGGACCACAAGCGGCATGCCCGCGAACTGGCCGCCCTGCATTTCCGCACCATCGAAGCCTTGGCCCTGGCCATTGACGCCAAGGACGGCGCCACCCACCAGCACCTGCGCCGGGTCGAAGTTTTCGCCGTGGAAATCGGCAAGGAGTTGGGCCTGAGCGCGGAAGATCTGGCCGCGCTGCGAGCAGCCGCACTGCTGCATGACATCGGCAAACTGGCGGTTCCCGAGCACATCATTTCCAAGCCCGGCCGGCTCACGCCCGAAGAGTTCGAAAAGCTGAAGATCCACCCGGTGGTGGGGGCGGAAATCCTGGAGCGGGCGCGGTTTCCCTATCCGGTGGCGCCGATCGTCCGGGCGCATCACGAGCGCTGGGACGGCCTGGGCTATCCCGACGGGCTGCGGGGAGAGCAGATTCCCATCGGGGCGCGCATCCTGGCCGCCGTGGATTGCCTGGACGCCATCGCGTCCGAGCGCCGCTACCGGCGCGCGCTGCCCCTGATGGACGCCATGGAGATCGTGGCGGCGGGCGCCGGAACGGCCTTCGATCCCCGCGTGGTCGAGATCTTGCGCCGCCGCTATGTGGAGTTCGAGCGGATCGCGCAGGAGCAGGCCCGCAGCCGCGCGAGCCTGAACGCCGCCCTGAAGGTCGAGCGGGGCGCGGCGCCGGCCGCCGGCTTCGAGGCCGACGGGCAGCAGGAGGCGGGCGTGGATTTTCTCTCCCTGATCGCCGCGGCGCGCCAGGAGGTGCAAGTGCTGCTGGAGGTGGCCCACGACCTGGGCGCCTCGTTGAGCCTGCATGAGACCCTTTCGGTCCTGGCCCTGCGCCTTCGGCGGATGATCCCCTACGACTCGATCGCCATCTATGTGCTGCGCGAGGACCAGCTCCACCCGGAGTACGTCAGCGGAGAGAATTTCCGGGCGTTCTCGGCCTTCACGGTTCCGCTCGGCAAGGGGCTGACGGGTTGGGTGGCCCAGAACCGCCGGCCGATTCTGAACGGCAATCCGGAGGTCGAGGCTGCCTGCCGGGGCGAGGCCGCGCCGGGCGCCCCGTTGGGATCCGCGCTGGCCGTGCCGCTGGAGGGGGTCAACGGCCTCGTCGGGGTCCTGGCGCTGTATCGCGTTCCCAAGGACGCCTTCACGCGGGATCACCTGCGGCTGATGCTGGCCATCTCTTCCAAGATCGCAGCTTGCATGGAAAACGCCCTCAAATACAAGCAGGCCGAGACCTCGGCCACCACGGACGCCTTGACCGGCCTGCCCAATACGCGCTCTCTGTTTCTGCATCTGGACCGGGAGCTGGCCCGCGCTCGCCGCGAACACGCGCCGCTGGCCGTGCTGGTCTGCGACCTGGACGGCTTCAAACAGGTGAACGACCGCTACGGCCACCTCGAGGGCAACCGGCTGTTGAAGGCCCTGGCCGCGGCGATGAAGGACGCCTGCCGCGAGTACGATTACGTGGCGCGCATGGGGGGCGACGAGTTCGTCGTCGTCCTGCCGGGCGCAGGGGCCGAAGAGGCTCACGTCACCGCCGCCCGGCTGGCGGGCATCGCCCGGGCGGTCGGCCGGACCTTCTACGGCGATGAGGTGCTTTCCCTGAGCGTGGGCCAGTCGCTTTATCCGGAGGACGGCAGCGACGCCGAGCAGTTGCTGGCCGAAGCCGACCGCAGAATGTTTCGGCGCAAGCACTGGCGCAAGTGCGGGGCCGAGACCGCCCCGGCCGCCCTCGAGTGCGCGATGCAAACCAGCCTGGTGCAGTGAGGCCTTCCCGGCGGGGGGCCGGACGGGCTCAGGAATCGGTCGGCTCGACCAGGCGCTCGACGCTCATCCGGTAGACGGCCGGTTTGCCGTCGCGATCGCTTGCAAAGTAGATGCGGCGGCTGTCGGGGGAAAAGATGGGATTGACGCCCGCGGGCCGGGAGGCGCGGTGCTCGCACAGCGTGAGCTCGCGGCGGGTGGCGCGCAACAACAGCAGCAGGTGGGGCGAAGCCAGATTCGCGCTGGCCCCTACGAAAACCGAGCCGTCGCTGTTGAAGGCGAAGCAGGCGAACTGGCTGGTTTCGGCCACCAGCCTGTCGGTGCGAGCCGCCGGATCGTACTCGCGGATCGCGGCCAGTTTGCCTTTCGCCTCGGGCGACAGCAGGTAGAGCACCGTCTTGCCGTCGGGCGACCAGAAGGCCTGCGCCGGGCGTCCGGGCGGCAGCGGAAGCTGGTAATTCGCCCGGCCCTGTTGCTCGAGGATCCAAAGCCCCTCGGCAAAGCCGTAAAGGACCCGATCGGCCCGCGGGTGCGGCGCCGGATCCTTGATGGGCCCGGAGCGCTCCAGCAGGGTGGCGGCGCGCCCGTCGCCGGTGCGAATCCGGCGCAGGCGCCAGCGGCCGGGCTGGAATTCCGGCTGGAGGATCTCATCGCCGTCCTGGGAGAGGCTGAAGCCCTGGCCGCGCTGCCAGCCTTCCGGGATCCGATAGATCGCCCGGTCCTTGAGATTGCGCAAGGTGACGCGGTGCAAGACCGGCCCGTCGAAGTAGCAGAAGGCGCGCTCGTCGGGCAGCAGGGTGAGCGTGGCGGGATCCAGGGCGGCCGCTTCGGTCAACTGCTGCGCCTCGCCGCTTCGTTCGTCCAGCCGAAAGGCCTGGAAGCTCCCGCTGCGCTCGGAAGCCAACAGCAGGAAGCCCGCCCGGCGGGCAACGGCGCGGGCGTGCGGCGAAGGCAGGAAGGCGGCGTGAGAAGGATCCGTGAGGCGCTCCACCGTGAACTCGGTGGCGGGATCGGCGTAGCGGAGCCGTTGGGCCGGCCAGAGGCGGCCCCGCTGGGCGCCGAGCGATCGGGGCAGCAGCGCGAGCGAAGAGATCAGGGCCCGCCGCGTCCAGCCCGGAGCGCGCGGCCCGCGGGCGCTCATACTAACCCCATCGTAGCATGTGAGCCTTTCACCACCGGCGCCCTCGGGCCTCCGGGCGCTCGGGGCCGGGCCGCTATCGGAGCGAAATCGCCACCGCCGAGGACGTGCCCAGCCGGTTGGTCAGCGTGACCGAGACCGACTGGATCGCATCGCTCAGGCTGGTCACGTTCTTGACGTCCCCCTGGAGCGTGAAGGTGATGGTGGCCGTAAACAGGCTGCCGTATTGCTGCGAAGTGCTGCTCTGATACCAGGCCAGGAAGCTGGGCTCGGCGTTCAGGGTCAGCTTGGTGGTGGCCAGGTTCTCGCCGGTCGTCGGGGTGAACTGGAAATCCATCTGCGTGACCGAACGACTGGTCGAGTATCCGCTCACCAGCAGGGTCAGCGTGTTGCCGGTTTTCGAGGAGATCGCCACGCTGAGCAATCGGGGCGCGCCTTGCGGCACCGAGAGGCTGAGGGCGGGCGGATTGCTGGGCGTGAGGTTGATTCCGCCCTCCGTGCTGAAGGAAGGCGTCAAGGTGATCAGGCCGGCCACGGTGCCGGTCTGAAGGCGGACCTCGGTGGCGCTTTGCGCGAACAGCGCCCGGGTGGTGTTGGCCGGGATGGTGAAATTCACGGTGCGCCCGCCGGCGGCGAATTGCACGGCCGGGTCGTTGCTGAAGACCTCCGAGTTGAAGGTGAGCGTGAGGGCGCCGTTCAGGGTCAGCGGGTAGGGCCTTTCCAGCGCCAGGCCCACGGCGATCTGCTGCATGGGCTGCTGGGGACCGCTGGGCGCAACGAAGCGGTAGGAGGGCAGCGGATCGGGCGGTTCGCCCGATCCCGAGAGCGTGAAGCTCTGGGTGTCAATCTTGAGGGTCGCCGTCGAGGTCCCGATGGTGGTCGGCGCGAACTGCACGGTGAAGCCGACGGTGGCGCCCACCGCGATGCTCACCGGCAGCGCGGGCAGATCCGTCAGGCTGAAAGGAATGTTGGTTGCGCCCAGGCTGATGCTGTTGACCACCGCCGGGGCGGTGCCCGTATTGCTGATCAGGAAGCGCGCGGCGGCGGTGCGCCCCACGGCGACGGGTGTGAAGACCACCGTGCCGTTGGGCTGCACGGTCGTGGCGGCCTCGCCGATGGCGTAAGCGTAGGCCAGCGTAGCTCCCAATCCCGTGCCCGTTACCTCGAAACTGTCGGCTCCGATGCGCAGGCGAGCGGAAGCCCGCCCGGGCTGGGTGGGCGCAAAAGTGAGCGTGAAGGAAGCCGCGCCGCCCGGGGCCAGAGTGACGGGCAGAAAGGGCAGGTCCGCCAGAGTGAAGCCGGCGCCCTGCACGCTGATCGCGCTGACGGTTCCGTCGGCGTTCCCCGTATTGCGCACCCGCACTGTGAGGCTGCTCTTGTCGCCCACCGGCGCGGGAGGCATCGAGATCAGCTCGCCGGGAGCCAGCGCCGTCGCGCCGGACGGCTGAACGACTTCGTACGCGTACACCGGCCCGGAACCGGATCCTTCCAGCCGGAAGCTGGGGCGGCGGTCCACCAACTCAATTTGCAAGGCGCCCTGACTGGCGGCAAGCTGTGTGGGGGTGAACTGGATGGTGAAGCGCAACTCCTTGCCCGCCTCGAGCGTCACGGGAGGCAGAGGCAGGCCGGCCAGTTGGAACGGCGCGCCGCTGCCGGTGATGTTGTTCACCGTACCCGAGCCGCTGCCACGGTTCGTGATGATGAAGGTGGCCGAAGCCGTCGTGTTCAGGGCGGTCACCGGGAAGGACACGGTTCCGCCCGGCGCCAGCGGCGTCGCGTTGCCGCCCGGCGGGATGTAGCTGAAAGCGAACTCCGGCGCCACGCCCACCAGGTTGATCGTCACGCCGCTGGTGGTGCGCCCTTCGGTGTAGTTGACGGTCACGCGCCCCAGCACCCGCGCGCTGGTGGTGGGCAGATAGCGGACGTAGAAGGTGACGCTCTGCCGCGGGCTGAGCGAAACGGGCAACTCCGGCAGGCCCGCGGTGGTGAAGTCCGCATGCCCGGTGATCTCGACCGCGTTGATGCTGACGGAGGCGGCCGTGCCGGTATACGTGACGGTGACCGAAGCCGAGCTCATCAGGCCGATGGCGTCGGCCGGCAGCGTCACCGTGCCCCCGTCGCCGATCGTGTAGCGGTTAGCCCCCTGCTGGATCTGCAAACTGAAGGGCGGAGCGGTCTGCGCCAGCGCCGCCGAGCTGAAAACTAATGCGCTGAGGACCGACCGGACGTAGCTACGCCGCATCGCTTACTCTCCCCTTCCGACGGGCACGAACCAGAGGCCGGGTTCCGGCCTGGCTTTCAAGACCCATAAGGGGTCCGAGCCGGCCGCGGAAGCCCGCAGCAGCCAAAGGGCGTCCGCCGAGAGCGCCTCCAGGGTAGTCGGCTCGACCTCCAGCGGCAAGCGCCCCGCCGTCGTGCGGCTCGCCAGGTCGTAAATCTCCACGGCGCGGTCCGCGCGCCCGGCGACGAACAAGCTCTTGCCGTCAGGCGAGACCGCCAGACCCACCGGATCGGGAACCGAGGCTAGCAGGACGGCCTTCGGCCGGCCGGCGTAGTCCTCAACTTCGACGATCTCACCGCCGGCGCCGGCCGCCCACAGGCGGTCGCCTGCCAGAGCGATGGCGACGGCGCCCTGCACCGGCGCCAACAGCGATGCCGGAGCCTGCGGATCGAACAAGTAAACGCCGTCGGGCAATCCCGCCACAATACGGCCCTGGGAGTCCACCGCCAGGGCGGTCACCCCGCCGCCGACCGGCAGCGGTTCGCCGGCCGCGGGCCTGGCGCCCGGATTGCGGACCAGTTGGGCCAGCCCGGCGGCCGCGCTGTAAATGACCGCCAGCGACCCGTCGGCCGACCAAGCCGCACGGTCCGGCTTTCCCAAGGCGCTCTCGACGGGGGACCAGACCGGCTCCAGCCGCTCCAGGCCGCTCAAGCCGTACAACGCTCCCTCTCGATAGGCCAAAGCGGCCGCGCCTCCGGGCGCCACGCTGGCCCATTGCAGGCCGCTCGCTACCACCTCGCCCGCGTAGGCCGCGCCGGGCAAGCCCAGAATGGGCCGGATGCCCGCCGCGCCGGAATCGAACACGAAACCCGAGAGCGGACCGGCCAGCCGCATCGGCTGGGCGGCCAGCCCCAAGGCCGTCAATGTCCCGAGCAATACCTTAGCGCCTCTCATGAATCCTCCAGCTTGCTAGCGCGGGCTACCCACGCTGATCGGCCCGGGCGTGATGGTGATGGGGTTGCCGGCGGCGGGCGCGCTGCCTCCCCCGTTGCGCGTGGCCGCCACCGCACCGATCACCGCCCCGGCGGAGCCCACGCCCAGAGCGATCTTCCACCAGCCGGACCGCCCGTTGGCCATGCCCGGGCCCGAGCCGCCCCGATCGGCGTTGCTCTGGCCGATCACCACGGCGCCCGTCTTGTTGCCCAGGCTGGCGGTGACCTTGATGTTGAACCTGCCGGCCTGGTCGTTCGGAGCGTAGCCTGTGGCGGCCGCGCGGCCCTGAGCGTCGCTGCGCACCGTCTGGCTGCGCATCCAGCCGTGGAACACACCGCCGGGACCGGCCGGAGGCAACTGGAAAATCACCTCGGCGCCGGCCACCGGCTTGTCGTTCTCGTCACGCACCTCGACGATCGGAGCGGTGGCCGATCGCGTTCGGATGTTGTTGATGGCGCCCTCGCCCTGAATCACCACCAGCTTCAAAACCCCGGGCGGCTCGGTGGGCGCCGGGGGCGCAGGCTGGGGCGCGGGCGCCGGCGTCCCGGGCTGAGGCTTCTCGGGCGCCGGCTGCGGAGAGGGCGGCGGCTGCGCCACTTGAGGACGGGGTCCGGTGGGTTGCTGGGCGGGTAAGGGCCACGCCAGCAGCCCGGCCAACACAACACTCAGCACGGATCTAGGATGCAAAATCGCCTCCCGGAATGAATCGGCCTGCTTGGAGATCAACTCCCGGCCCGTCTGACAGGATACCTGATCCCGGCAGGCTCCGCGGGAAGTGAGCCGGCAGCGAAGCCGTTTAAGCAGATAAGACGTTACCGACCCCGCAGGGTGTTACCCGGCCAGGCGAACTTCAGCCGGGGGCCCATAGTGGATCCGCACGAGCCTCCCGTCGTTGAGCAACGAGAGGCGCCCGGCTTCCAGCACCAGCTCGTTGAAGCGGCTGTTGGCCGGCGTGGCCATCACGCCCGCCTCGTCTATCTGGGCCAGCAACTCCCGGCGCCTGCGCAGAGCCTGCTCCGCGGGCAGCCCTTCGGTCTGTTGCTCGAGGCGGATGGCGCTGCGCAGGATGTATTCCACCGAGCGGTACCCGTAGCCCACCGGGACCAGGCCGGGGCCGCCCAAGTCCACGTACTGGAAGTAGTCCGGGCTGGGCTCGGCGTAGATAGTCGCGCCCGGGCCTGCCGGCCGGCGCGTATAGCAGTAACGCAGCCCGCGGTACTGGTCGTCGTGGGCCAGCAGCCCGCCGGCATCGGCCCCGGCGCAGTACATGGTCAGGCCCTGGGTGTTGGTGCCCGGGCCTTCGTCGGGGAAGCCCAGGGCGTTCTGCACGTTCAAGCAGGCGCCGTTGGACCAGATCACCCGCGCGTCGGTCCACAAGAACCCCTCGTTGCCGTTGGGGTAGCGGTCCCGGAGGCCGTAGACGCTGACCGCCGCCGGCAGCAGACCGGTGATGAAATGCACCAGGTCCACGTAATGGCAGCCGACGTAGGCGAAAGCGTCCGAGTTCTCCACCGTGCACCAGTTCTGGAAGTTCGAGTGCCGGTAGTACCACTTCTCCAACAGCCAGGCGGTTCCCAGACGGAATTCCCCGAACAAACCCTCCCGGTAGCGCCGGCGCGCCATCAGCGAGCGGTCGTCGAAGCGCTTGTGGTACTCGATGCCCACCAGCAAGCCGCGCTGCCGCGCCTCGCGCTCGATCTCAGCCGCCTCGCGCGCCGAGAGCACCAGCGGCTTGACGGTCAGCACGTGCTGCTCGGCTTCCAGGGCCGCCATGATCACCGGATAGTGGAGCTGGTCGGGCACGGCCACCACCACGATGTTGCGCGGCGGCAGGCGCCGGAGCAGCTCGCGATAGAGTTCGGGCCGGGGCTCGTCCAGCTCGCCCGCCGGATCGGGGAAGGCGCGAAACGTGCGATCGGGGAAGGCCCGGCGCAGCGTCTCGGACTCCCTCAGCTCCTTGAGGGGGCGGGCGGTCAGAGCGCAGATCGTGATCTGGCCCAGCCAGCCCTGCCGCTGCATGTGCCAGATCGAGGGCAGCAACTGGTCGTGCGTGATCATGCCGCCGCCGATGAGGAGCACTTCAGGAGGCTTCATCGCGCCACCGCCTCCTGGGCCGCCAGAGCCTCGGCGAAGGCCTCGGCGAAGCCGGCCACGCTGTCCTCCAGCGCGGGCTCGCTGAGCACCAGCGGGGGCGCGATCTTGATGGTGGAGCCCATATAGCCCACCGGGCTGAACATCAGCACGCCCTTTTCCATCGAGCGCCGCACCGCTTCAAAGGCCAGCTCGCCGTCGGGCTCGCGCGTGCCGGGCCGGACGCAAATCACCCCCGCCACCAGCCCTTTGCCCAGTACGGCCCCGATCTGCGGGAAGCCGGCCGCCAGTTCGCCCAGCCTTTGGTGCAGCAGCGCGCCGATCCGCCGGGCGTTGCCCGCCAGGTCGTCGGCCAGCACCGCCTCGATCGAGGCCAAGGCCGCCGCGCAGCAAACCGGGTTGCCGGTGTGCGTCGAGGTCATGGTCCCCGGGGCGAACTGGTCCATCACGTCGGGCCGTCCGGCCACCGCCGAGATGGGCAGCGAACTGGAGATCCCCTTGCCGAAGCAGGCCAGGTCCGGCACGATGCCGTAATGCTGGAAACCCCACAGCGTGCCCGTGCGCCCGAAACCGGCTTGCACCTCGTCGCAAATCAGCAGGGCCTTGTGCCCGCTGCACCACTGGCGCAAAGCCTGCATGTAGGCGGCCGGCGCAAAGGCCGCCGTGCCTCCCTGATAGGTCTCCAGCAGCACCGCCGCCACGTTCTGCGGCTCCACGCCTTGCCGGAACAAGGCCCGCTCGAAGCCCTCGAAGGAGGTCTCCTCGGTCCAGAAGCCGTCCGGGAAGGGAACTTGCACGAAGCCCGGGTCCAGGTTGACGATCCATTCCTTCAGGGCCGGGATGCCGCCCGCCTGCTGCGCGCCCAGCGTGCGGCCGTGAAAGGCTTTGTCGTAGGAGACGATGACGTGCTTGCTGCGCCCCCCCTGCTTGACGCCCCAGGCGCGGGCCAGCTTGATGGCGCATTCCACCGTCTCCGAGCCGGTGGTCAGCAGGAAGACCTTCTTGAGCGGCGCGGGCAGCAACTCGGCCAGGCGCTCGACCAGCCGGGAGCGAATCTCGCTGGGGAAGCAGTAGTTGGTCAGCAGCCGGGCGCTCGCCTGCCGGAGGATTGCCTCGACGATCTCGCTCCGCCCGTGCCCGGCATTGCTGATGAGCACGCCGCTCGACCAGTCCACCCAGCAGTTGCCCCAGGCGTCGAAGACCTGGAAACCCTCGGCCCGGTCCCACACCACCGGCGGCTGGCCGCGCATGGCCAGCGGCTCGTAACGGGCCAGCCGCTCCAGGATGGGGAGGGATTCCGGGACGGGCAGATCGGTCACGATGCGCCGGAACGGCGTCTCCAGGCGCGGCACACGTCTCGGCGTCAGGTCGTATTCGCGAGCCATACCTGGCTATTCTAGCTTGCCCGCGGGCCCGGACTGCGCCGTCTCCTGCGCAGGCAGATACAAGGTGAATTGAGCGCCGCCCTCGGGCGGGCTCTCCGCCAGAAGGGCGCCGCCATGCACTCTCAGGATGTAGTCGGCGCCCCACAAGGCCGGCGCCAGCTCGCCTTCCCGGAAGGTCAACACCGGTTCGAAGAGGCGGCGCCGGGCGTCCTCCTCCAGGCTCGGCCCGTCATGGCTGAGGCGCAGCAGCACGTAACGCCCGGGCGACAACTCGCCGGGAGGGGCGGCCAGTTTCGCATTCTCGGTGCGGAGGGTGATGGTGCTGCCCGCTGCGAGGGGACTGCGCGCCACCCTCAGGACGTCCTCCAGGGCCTGTTCCAACAAGCCGGGGTCGGCGTTCACCGGCCACAGCTCGGCGGCGGGCTGGAACTCCAGGCGGAGGCGAGCCCCGGCCGCCTGTTGCCATCCGGCAAGCAACCGGCCCACGATCTGGTTCAGGTCCAGCCGCTCCGGATAGACGCGCTGCCGGCGGCTGAAGGCCTGAAGCCGCTCGGTCAGCGCCGCCGCCTGGCGCGCCGCCCGGAGGATCTGCGCCGCGTATTCCCGCAGGGTGTCACTGCCTTCGGGGGCGCGCAGCAGCATCTCGGCGTAGCCCATGATGACGGTCAGACGGTTGCCGAACTCCGCGCCGACCTGACCCGCCAAAGCGCCGGCCGCCTCCATCTGCCGGAGCTGGCGCCGGACCTCTTCGAGGGCGGCCATGCGGTGAAGACAGTCCTGGCAGCCGCCGGGCAAGGGGCCGGTGGAAACGGCGGGAAGGCCGGCCGCCTGGCGAGTCTCCGAAATCAGACGTTCCCGGTCGCAAATGTTCTTGAGCAACCAGGCCAGCTCCCGCTCCGGCCGGAGCAAGTCCTCCGGCGGGCGGTAGTGGAAATTCGGGCAGAGCAGCCCGTCGTAGATCACCAGGGGATGCCCGTAGAGAGCCGCCAGCAAGGCGCGCGGCTCGAAGCGCCGCCGGTCGTAGACGCACAGCAGCAGGAAGCGGCCGGAAGCGACTGCCTGGGCCAGGACGCGCTCGCGAGCCGCCAGGCCCTCGGCGCTGCGCTCCCCGTCCTGCATGTCCAAGACCACGCGCAGCGCCGTGCGAGCTTCCCGCGCCTCCTCGGAGATCTCTCCCAACAGCCGGGCCAGCTTGTCGGGATCGCGCGGCCGGGCCGCCACGCGCAGCGCCCCCGCCTTGGCCGCCGCTTCCAGATCCAGTTCCCGGGAAGGAATCAGGCGGCGCAGCCGGGTGAGCCTCTTTTCGGCCGCCACGTAGAAGCACCGCTCGCCGCGCTGGATTCCCAAGCGCAGAAAAGGCGTCAGGGCGGCGCTCTCCTCCTGCTCGGATTCAAGGACCAAGCCCACGTGCCGGCCCTCTCCGAGCAGCTCCAGCGCCTTGGCAAGCGGCCAGCCGCTCGGCCTCGGCCCGCCCATCCCCTCAGTACGCCGGTCCGGCGGCGTCCTCCTGTATTCTGCTGCGCCCGCCCGGCGGGCCCCAACCCCTGCCTGCGCCGACGAGGCTCGCCCCGCCGCCGCTCAAACCTTCTCGGGAACCACGTAAGGCTTGCGATATTCGCGCGTCAGCATCCGATTGGCTTCCGCGTCCCCGATGAACTTGACGGTCTTGGGATCGAAATTCAAGCTGCGCTTGAGCCGATAGCTGATGTTGGCCAGATGGCAGAGGGAAGCCGAAATCACGCCGATCTCGACGTCCGCCGTCAGGTCCTTGTAATTGCGGCTGCGCACGGCTTTGAAGAAATTCTCGATGTGGGGCACGGTCCCGCCGCCGGGCTGCGGTGCGGACTTCTCCTCCATGGCCAGTTCTCGCTTCTCGCCCTTGTAGATCCGGAAGCCTCCGTCATCCACGGCCAGGTAGCCTTCGCCGCCCAGGAACAAATCGCCGATGGTGTTGCCGCCGCGCGGTTGCAAGCCGTCCTCGCCGCCCGTGATCAAGCCGCGCACCTCGAAGACCACTTCGGCGTCGCCGTAATCGAAAGTGGCGAGCTGGGTGTTGGGGGTTTCCTGGTCGTCGTCGTAGACGTACTTGCCCCCGGTGGAGACCACCCGCCGCGGCCAGGTGATGTCGCCCAGGCCCCAGCGGGCGATGTCCATTTCGTGCACGCCCTGGTTGCCGATGTCGCCGTTGCCGGTGTCCCAGAACCAGTGCCAGTTGTAACGGAAGCGGTTGGCGTTGAAAGGACGCATGGGCGCCGGGCCCAGGAACAGGTCCCAATCCACGCCGGGCGGCGTCGGCTCATCGGGTTTCTTGCCGATGGACATGCGCCGCTTGAAGCACAGCCCCTTGGCCAGGTAGACCTTGCCGATCACGCCCTCCTTGAGAAGCTGCATGGCGCGGATCTTGTGGGGCGCGCTGCGTCCCTGCGAACCCACCTGCACCATGCGCTGGTACTTGCGCGCCGCCTCGATCATCTTCAGGCCTTCCCAAACGTTGTGGCAGGCGGGCTTCTCGACGTAGACGTCCTTGCCCGCCTGGCAGGCCCAGATGGTCGCCAGAGCGTGCCAGTGGTTGGGCGTGGCGATCGAGACCGCGTTCAGCTCCCGGTCCTCGAACATCTTGCGCATGTCGGTAAAGACCCTGGGCTTGACGCCGGTCTGCTTCTCGACCATGGCCACGGCGCGCTCCTGCGCCGCCTGGTCAATGTCGCAGACCGCGGCCACTTGGGCGGTAGGAATCGCCATGTAGTAGCCCAAATGGGCGCGCCCGCGCCCGCCCAGGCCCACGATGCCCACCTGGATGCGATCATTGGCGCCCAGAATGCGGTGAGCGCCCACCGACAGCGCCGCCGCTCCCGCGCCGAACAGGAATTCCCGCCGGTTGCCTTCGCTCATCCTTACGATCCTCCTGTTGCAGCCGGCCGCCTGCCGAAGGCGGCCGCACTCTCCGCGGCCCCCGCTGCGCTCCCTGCTTCCGGGAAGCGGACCGGAGGCCAGGCTACTATCCTAGCGCCGGATCGCCCCGGGCGGCGGGCGGCCTCCCCGCAGAGACGCCCGCGCCGTCCGGGCGGTTACGGGTTCCAGCCCCAGTAAGTCAAGTAGCCGCCCGACAAATTGCGCGCCCGGAATCCGTGCTGGAGCAGCAAGCGCAAGGCGTAGTAGGCGCGCTGGCCGACGGCGCAGTTCAGCCAGATCTCGCGCTCGCGCGGCAGTTCCTCCAAGCGCGCCCGCAGCTCGCCCAGGGGGATGTTCACGGCGCCCTCGATGTGGTCCCGGGCGTACTCGCCGGGTTCGCGCACGTCCACCAGCAGCGCGCCGGTCGAGCCCAGTGCGCTCCATTCCGCCAGCGGCATGTCGCCCCGCACCACGTTGGCCGCCGCCATGCCGGCCAGGTTCACCGGATCGCGCGCCGAGCCGTATTGCGGCGCGTAGCAAAGCTCGGCCTCCTCGAGGTCGAAGACCGTAGCCCGCTTCTGGATGGCCAGGGCGATCACGTCAATGCGCTTCTCGACGCCCTCCTCGCCCACCGCCTGCGCGCCCAGGATCCGCCCGTCCTCCCGGCCGAACAGAAGCTTCAAGTGCATCCGCTTGGCCCCGGGATAATAGCCGGCGTGATGGAGAGGATGGACGTATACCGCCTGGTAGCCGCTCACGCCGGCGGCCTGCAAATCCTTCTGGGAGGCGCCCGTGGCCGCCGCCGTCATGCCGAAGGCGCCGCAGACCGCCGTGGCCTGCGCGCCGCGGAAACGCGAGGCCCGGCCCGCGATCGCATCCGCCGCCACGCGTCCCTGCCGGGCGGCCAGGCCGGCCAGCGCGGCCAGCCGCCACTGTCCGGTAACCCAATCGCGCACCTCGACCGCGTCGCCCACCGCCCAGATGTGGGGATCCGAAGTGCGCATCTGCTCGTCCACCCGGATGCCGCCGGCCGCTCCGATCTCGAGGCCCGCCTCCCGCGCCAGGGCGATCTCCGGCCGCACGCCCAGCGCCAGGAGCACCAAATCCCCCGAGAACACGGCGCCCGAGTCCGCGTGCACAGCCAGGGCTCCCTCCGCCGTCGCTTCGATCGCCGTGACGCAGGTTTGCAGGCGCACGTCCACGCGGTGGGTTTCCAGGTGCGCCTGGAGAGGCTGAGCCATCTCCCGGTCCAGCATCGGCAGCACCTGCGGCTCCTTTTCCAGCAGAGTGACCCGCAGGCCCCGGCGCGCCAGATTCTCGGTCATCTCTAAACCCAGGAAGCCCGCGCCCACCACTATCGCCCGGCGCGGCTGGCGGTTCTCGATCCATTCGCGCAGGGCCCGGCTGTCCGGGATGCTGCGCAGCGTAAAGACGCCGGGCAGATCCACGCCGGGCCAGGCGGGTCGCAAGGGGGCGGCCCCCGGCGCCAGCACGAGCGCGTCGTAGCTTTCCTGGTAACGGCGCCCGCTCTCCAACTCGCACACTTCGATCCGCCGGCGCGCGCGGTCCACGGCGACCACCTCCTGCCGGGTGCGGACCTCGATGTTGAACCACCGCCGCCATTGCTCCGGCGTGACCGCCAGCAGCCGCCGCCGGTCGGCGATCACCCCGCCCACGTAATAAGGCAGGCCGCAGTTGGCGTAGGAAACGTAGGGGCCGCGCTCGAACATGACGATGGCCGCCCGCTCGTCCAGCCGCCGCAGGCGCGCCGCGCAGGCGCCGCCGCCCGCCACACCCCCCACGATCAGAATGCGCTCGGACATGCCCTCCGCCTCAGAGAAAGAACTGGAGGATATAGTGGAGCGCCAGGCCGGCGGCCACCAGGCCCAAGAGCAGCCGGATCCAGCGCTCGGGCAGGCGGCGCTGGAGCCGCGCGCCCAGGCAGGTGCCCAGCAGCCCGCCCACTCCGAACAACGCTCCCAAGGCCCAGTCCGGCCGGGCCGCCGCCGCGCGGGGATCGAGCGCCAGCAGGTGGAAAAAGCCCACGCCCGCCACCGAGGTCAGGAAAGTGCCCAGCAGCGCCGCCCCCGCCACCGTGTACACCGGCAGGCGCAGGATCGCCACCACGAAGGGCGCGATGATCGCCCCGCCTCCGATGCCGTAAATGCCGCCCACCAGGCCCACCGCCAGCGCCAGGGCGAACAGCGCCGCCGGGGCGAAGCCGTAGACCCTCCCGAGGAATTCGTACTCGATCCGCCGCGCCGAGACGGAAACCACCCGGACCGCCTCGCCCGCCGGCACGCCGCGCAGCTCCCTGGAGCCCGGGCGCCGGCGCCCGAACTCGTACAGCAGCCGCCCGCCCAGATACAGCAGCACGCCGCCCGCGAACAGCTTGAACCGGCGCGGATCGGGAAGATAGCGCACGCGGATCAGGGCGCCCAGGAACACGCCCGGCAGCGTGCCCGCGATCACCGTCCAGGTCAACGGCCAGGTCATGCGCCCTTCCCGGATGTAGCGATAGACGCCCCCCGGGATGGCGACGATGTTATAAATCAGGTTGGTCGGGCTGACCCCCGGCCCGCTGTAGCCCAGCACGCTGACTTGGAAGGGCAGCAGCAGGACCGCTCCGGAGACCCCTCCGGAGGCCGTCAGCGAGGAGATCGCCAGGGCCACCAGAGGCGGCAACCAGGGCGGGCAGCTTACGCCTGAGACCGGGAAGTAGGCCACGTCAGCGAATCAGCTCGCTCAGCAGCGCCAGCAGCCCGCTGCCGCCCACCCCGGCCGCGATGCTCCACAGGATGAGCTTCTTCTCGACCGGCAGCAGCGGTTCGTACTCCATCTTCTCGAGTTCTTCGGAGAGCTTCGGCTCCTCCATCCTTCACCCCGCAACCAGAGGGGGCTTGATGCCGCGGAAGAAAACCCAGGAAATCGCCAGTCCGACCCAGACGATGAAGCCGAACAGGCAAAGCACGTAGACCGCCGCCAGCCGGCCGATGCCTTCCTCCCAGAGCCTGCGGAAATTCGAGACCACGCCGATGGTGAAGAAGGTCATCACAAAGAAGATCCCGCGGAAGACGTTGGCCTGTCCCATGGCAGCCTTGGTCTTCGAGATCAGCCCGGGCGCCAGCGCGCCCAGCGCCACGATCGCCAGGAAGGCGGCCATGTAACCCAGCACGAACTTCGGGAAGCGCTGCCAGATCTGCCCGGCGCCGACCTTTTCGCCTTGCCGTCGCTCGATCTTGGCCGACCACAGCCAGGCCAGCACGAAGGCCCACACGCCGATGAAGGCGTCAATGAAGACCTTCACGGTGGCGCTGGCCCCCATGATCCAGCCGGGCTCGTACTGGCCGAGGCCTTCCGCCGCCGCTTTGGCGCGGATCAACGCGTCGGTGATGGCCCCACTGGCCACCGCCGCCCCGTCGGTCTTGACCGCCAGGCCCATCCAGGCGCCGGCCACCATCGGCTCGTGATAGAGGAACTGCTGGGCCAGAAACGGCAGCAGCAGCAGCTCCACCACCGCGAAGATCACCACCAGCGAGGAGACCATCACCGGCACCACCGGGCGCGCCTTGATCGCCGAGCCGGTGGCGATCGCCGCCGACACGCCGCAGATCGAGATGCCCGAGGCCAGCGGCGCGGCCCATTCGCGGCTGAAGCGGAAATAGCGCCGGGCCACGAAGTAGACCGCCGCCCAGAAGACCAGGTAGGCCACCAGGATGGCGCAAAAGCCCTGGAACATAACGGCGCTGGCCAGGCCCACCTGTTCGGCCGCGGTCACCCCCAGGTAGCCGCCCAAAATCACGATGGCCGTCTTCACGTACAACTCGGGCCGTACGGCCGCCTTCATCGCCTCGGACCAGGAAGGCAGGAAGTTGCCCACCAGCAGACCCGCCAGCAAAGCCAGGATGAAGCCCGCCTCGTTGGTCAGGTTCAACGACCAGCCGATCCCGTAGGTCTTCAGCTCGTTGGGCGTCGCCGCGATGTAAGCCCAGCTCCCCAAAATCCAGCACAGGTAACTGAGAAAGAACACGGCCGTGAAGCCTGCCGCGAAGCGCCGCCCCTCGACGCCCAGCAGTCGGGCCCCCATCAGCATCAGCCCCAGCAGGAACACATAGGTGGCCAGCAGGCTCACCGGCCCAGGCAGGCCGGCGTAGGTCTTCGAGGCCGGCCCCAGAGCGGCCGAAAGGCGGGTCCAGATGCTGGTGCGCACCGCCCAGCCCAGCAGGTCGGCGCCCGCCAGCGAGGCCAGCGCCAGCCCGAACAGCAGCAGGCCCAGGCAGACCGCCAGCCAGTCTTCGGTCCAGCGCGCTTTCTTGGAGGTTTCCATGCCTCACCCTTCCTGATAAGCAGCCGCCAGGCTCTCGCGGACCGAAAGAGCGATCTTGTAAAAGACGGTCAGCATCAGAAAGCCCACCGCCCAGATGGCCGCCGTGATGGCAATCTCCGGAGGCGTGGGCCAGTACTCAGCGACCGTACCCAGCGGCGTAGGCACGAAGCCGCCCACAATCAGGCCCAAGCCTTTGTCAATCCACAGGGAAAAGAAGACCGTCAGGCAAGCCGCAGCCAGTACCCGCTCGTTGTGCCGGTAGCGCGGCACGATCAGCAAGAGGAGGGAAACGGCCGCCAGCAGAATCGAGGTCCACATCCAGGGAACCAGCCGGGCATGTCCCTCCAGGCCGGCGAACAGATACAAGAAGTGCTCCTTGTGTTCGGGGATGCCGCTATAAAAGGCGGTGAAGACCTCCATCAGGAAAAAGAACACGTTGATGATCATGGCGTAGGTGACGATCAGGGCCAGCTTCTGGATGGCCTCGCGGCCGGCGTCGAAACTGGAAAGCCTGCGGATGATCATGCACAGCAGGATCAGCAGCGCGGGCCCGGAAGCAAAAGCCGAAGCCAGAAACCGCGGCGCCAGGATGGCCGTCAGCCAGAAGGAGCGGCCGGGCAGGCCGCTATAAAGGAACGCCGTCACCGTGTGGATCGAGACCGCCCAGGGGATCGAAAGCAGGATGACGGGCTTGATCCAGCCCGGCGGCGCCACGCCCTTGCGCTCGGCGCTCAGGCTCACCAGGGCGATCAGGGCGTTGAGGATGAGGTAGCCGCCCAGGGAAACCATATCCCAGAACATGATCGAGTTGGGCGTGGGATAGAGCATGACGTTGAGCACGCGCGTGGGCTGGCCCATGTCCACGAAGATGAAAAGCATGCACATGGTGACCGCCGAGATGGCCAGAAACTCGCCCAGGATGGTGATTTTGCCGAAGGCCTTGGCGTTGTGCAGGTAGTAAGGCAGCACCACCATCACGGCCGAGGCGGCCACGCCCACCAGGAAAGTGAACTGCGCGATGTAGAGGCCCCAAGTGACGTCCCGGCTCAGTCCCGTAATCCCCAACCCGTATTCAAACTGCCGCCAGTAGCAAGCCGCGCCCAGGGCGATCACCGCCGCCAGGGCGCCCAGCCAGCTCCAGTAGCGCCGGCTGCCCACTACCGCCTTTTCGAACATGAACACGGCCGCGCCCTCCTCAGACGATGTAGTAAATCTGCGGCTGCGTGCCCAGCTCGGGCTTGCGCCGGAGCGTGTAACGCGCGCGCAGCAACCGGCGCACTTCCGACGCTGGGTCGCGCAGATCGCCGAACACCAGCGCCTTCTTGGGGCAGGCCTCGACGCAGGCCGGCGGCCGGCCCTGCTCCAGGCGTTCCTCGCAGAAGGTGCACTTCTCGACCACGCCCTTGGTCCGGGTGGGATACTCGGCGTTCAGGCTCGCCAGGTGCGGGCGGGGATCCACCCAGTTGAAGCTGCGCGAGCCGTAAGGGCAGGCGGCCACGCAGTAGCGGCAGCCGATGCACCGGTGCCAGTCCATCATGACGAGGCCGTCCTCGGCGCGCTTCCAGGTAGCCTGGGTGGGGCAAACGCGCACGCAGGGCGGCTGGTCGCAGTGGTTGCAGAAGACCAGAACGGGGTTGCCGCGCAAGGACTCGCGCAGGTGCTCGCCCGCCTCCGAGGGAAAGGCGTGCTCGAAGGCCTCCTTCCAGATCCACTTGACCTCGTGGCGCGGCTCGGCCGGCGCGGGAACGTTGTGGGCCTGATGGCAAGCCTGGACGCACTTCCGGCAGCCTTCCTGCTGAAGGCACTTTTGGGCGTCAATCACCATGGCCCAGCGCCGGCTCTGGGCCGGCGAGGACTGCGGAGCGGCCAGCGCCTGCCGGGCGGCGCGGCCGGCCAGCGCCAGGGCGCAGCCCCCGGCCAAAGTAAGGAATGCGCGTCGGTCGGTGCTCATGGTTGGCTCCCTAGGTCGGTGAAAGCGGGCGCGAGCGAAGCCCGCGCCGCGCGCGGCTCGTTGTGGCAATCCCAGCAATAGGGCGTGCCCACGCCCGAATAGTTATGGCAGCGATCGCAGAACTGGGCCTTGTTGGTGTGGCACTGGGCCAGGCAGGTGTTGGTCAGGCTGGCGGTGAAGACCTTGCCGTTGAAGGCGGTCACCCGCCGGAGGTTACGCCGCACCACCTGGTCCCGCCACTGGATGAGCAATTCCATGTGGGAGGTGCGCATGTAGTCGGTGGGAGCCGCGCACTGGAGCTGGGCTCCCGGCCGCTGGATATCCGGCCCGCGCGCCGTCTGCCCGCGCGCCAGGTTGAACCAGAAGGGAAAAGTGATCAGGCCCAGAAACAGGGCCAGGCCGGCGAAAATGATCGGCTGGTCACGCATGGGGCGCCTCCTGTGTCGCGGCGGCGGGCAGCGGCTCGCCGCGCAAATCGGTGGTCCGTTGCTCGCCTCGCAGGATGAGGGCGTTGCCGACCAGTTCGTGCACGCCGGCCACCTCGACGGCGCCCGGCCCCAGCCAATAGTCGAACAGGGGCGGCAAGGTGGCCTTGTCAATCGCGCACATGCAGGTGACCAGGTTGACGCCGTGTCTTTCCTTCACCCAGCGGACCGCGCTGGCTCGGGGCAACCCGCCCCTCATGCGCGCCTCGAAGTTCTCGTCGGTGCCCAGGCCGGAGCCGGAGCCGCAGCAGAAGGTCTGCTCGCGGATGGTGTTTTCCGGCATCTCGTAAAAGTGATGCACCACGTGGCGCAGGATGTAGCGGGGCTCCTCCAGCAAGCCCATGGCGCGGGCCGGGTTGCAAGAGTCGTGGTAGGTGACGCGCCAGCGGTCGTTGCGGCTGGGATCCAGGCGCAGCTTGCCGTGCCGGATCAGGTCGGCGGTGAACTCGGCGATGTGGATCATCTTGGTGGAGCGGGCGTGTTCGAAGCGGGTGCCGGTGAGGGGCGAGACGGGGACCTCGAGGAAGTCCGCCGGCCCGTTCATGGTGTCCATGTACTGGTGCAGCACCCGCCACATATGGCCGCACTCGCCGCCCAGGATCCACTTCACCTTCAGCCTGCGGGCTTCGGCGTAGATCTTGGCGTTCAGCCGCTTGATCATCTCGTGCGAGCTGAACAGGCCGAAGTTGCCGCCTTCGCTGGCGAAGGCGCTGAAGGTGTAGTCCAGACCGATCTCGTGCAGCAGGGCCAGGTAGCCGAGCAGCGTGTAGTAGTGGGGCGAGGCGAAGTAGTCCGCCGAGGGCACCACGAACAGCACCTCGGCCCCCTTGCGGTTGATGGGCGCCTCGACCCGCACCCCGGTGATCTGCTCCAGATCGTCCACCGCGAAGTCAAGGGAATCCTTGAAGCCGTGCGGCTGGATGCCCAGGTGGTTGCCGGTGCGGTAGCAATTGGCCACCGGCTCGAGCACCCAGTTAATGTTGCAGCCCGCCAGATTCAGCAGCTCGCGGCCGATCATCGTCACCTCGGCCGTGTCTATCCCGTAGGGACAGAAGACCGAGCAGCGCCGGCACTCGGTGCACTGGTAGAAGTAATAGAACCACTCCTTGAGCACCTGCTCGGTCAGATCGCGCGCCCCCACCAGGCGGCCCAGCAGGCGGCCGGCGAGCGTGAAGTAGCGGCGATAGACCGAGCGGATCAGCTCGGCGCGCAGCACCGGCATGTTCTTGGGGTCGCCCGAGCCGATGTAGAAGTGGCACTTGTCGGCGCAGGCCCCGCAGCGCACGCAGATGTCCATGAACAGGCGGAAGGAGCGGAATTTCTCCAGCCGCTGCTTGAGGCCCTCCAGGATGATCCGCCGCCAGTCGGGCGGCAGCTTCCAGTCCTCTTCGAAGGGCTGCCAGGGGCGGGGATTGGGCAGGCCCAGGTACTCCAGGTGCCGGGGCGCGGCGCTGTAGCAGAACGTGCCGCGGCGAAACTCGACCGCCGGATCCATCCAGTCGCGCTCCGGCGGGCGGTAGCTGATCCGGATCAGCTCTTCCGGTTTGGGTGTATGATCCGACATCGCCTTCACTCCCGGTCCAGGGGCAGCCCGGCCGCCACGATCTTGTCGCGGAACTCCTCCTCCCACTCCTGATAGGTGTGGACCTTCACCGGGTAGTTCCAGGGATTGACGTGGCGCCGGGCGCGGTTGTTATTGGCCAGATTGCGCGTGGGACTGAGGAAGACGCCCGCCATGTGACAAAGCTTGCTGAAGGGGAACCAGGCCAGCAGGGCCGAGACCAGCGTCAGATGCAGGAAAAACAGCGGGCCGACGCCCGCCGGCGCCGCCGGCGTCAGGGTCACCAGCCCCAGGGCGAGCTGCTTGATCTCGGGAATGTTCACCTTGCTGAAGTAGCGCATCCAAATGCCCGAGAGCGCGATGCCCAGCAGCAGGAACAGGGCGAAGTAATCGCTCGCCAGCGAGAAGTAGCGCACCCGCGCATCGGCCAGCCGCCGCGCCAGCAGGTAAGCCAGCGCAGCCACCAGGACGGCGTCGGTCAGATAGACGACCGGCGCGCCGACCTGGAAGAAGCCGTCCAGCCGGTGCAGGGCCGTCACGCAGGCGGGCACCGGCTCCAGAAAGAAGCGCAGGTGCCGGAGGAAAATCACCAGGAACGACCAGTGGAAGGCCAGCGCCGCCAGCCACAGGAACTTGGCCTCGCTGTGGATCAGGCGGGCGGGCGGGCGAACCTCGGCCTGCGTGTTGCGGAACAGCGAGCGGAACAGCAGGATCTCCAGCCCCATGCGCCCGATCACTCCCAGCGTGCTCGAGGGATTGTCCAGCCGGTTCGCCTTGAGGAAGGGCAAGGAGCGTTGCTGCCCGCAGGTGGTGGGGATGCGGAAGGGGACCGGCGACAGCGCCCACCGCACGACCCGCGCGCTCAAGCCGGCCAAAAACAGCACAATGGCGGCGTAAGGAAGCACGACGCCGAACAGCGTGCGCAGTCCCTCGATGCTGCCCCCCAGGTAACCCGCCGCGGCCAGCAGCAGCACCGCCGCCAGGGCATGAATCACGTACATCGGCCTCTCCTTGCTCGGTACCGGTCGGCTAACGCCCCGCCCAGCCGGCCCTCTCGCTCAGGTAGTAGCGCCGCCGGATCTCGGCCAGCTTGATCTCGGCGATCTGCTCCCGGCAGCGCACGTAAGCGTCGAAGGCTAGCAGCAGGACTCGGTCAATCCGGGCCTCGAGCTCGGCCAGGGCGTCCGCCTCGGGCGGCGGCCCGCCCGGCGGCCGGCGCAGGATGCCCTTCAAGGCCGGCAGGAAGGCCAAAGCCTCCCCGGGCGTGAAATCCTGCACCGCGCGGACGCGCACCACCCTTTCGAGCGCCTCATGCAACCGGGCCGGGTCCATCCCGCCCAGCAGCTCCTCGAGCAGGCAGCCGAGCCCTTCCCGCAGCGTATGGCCGACCGGATTGCGGAAACGATCCTTCTCCTCCGCCAGGAAACGCCCGGCAGGTTGCGGATAGCTCGCCAGGGTCTGATCGAGCCATTCCGCCAGGATGGCGGCCTTGCGCTCGGCCAGTCCCTTCCGCCCTTGCCGGCTCTCCTGCACGGCGGGCCTCGCCTAGACGCAGCCGGTCGGCTTGGGCAAACCCGCCAGCTTGCAGGCGCCCTTGGCCGGGCCGGACGGAAACAGCTCGTAAATCTGGCTCAGTTTGAAGCCGGTCTCCTTGCAGAGCTTCCGGATCATGGGGGCGATGCCGAACTGGAGGTAGTAGTTGCGAATGTAGTTGATCACCTTCCAGTGGTCCTCGGTCAGCTCGCTGACCCCTTCGGTGGTGGCGAAGTCCTTGGCCACCTCCTCGTTCCAGAGGGTCGGATCCTGCAAGAAGCCGTCCTCGTCCACCTCGTATTGCTTTCCGCCAACTTCAAAGATGGGCATCTTCTCGAATCTCCTTCGCGTAATCCGCGCCGCAGGGCGGCAGCGGAAAATCCGTCACATCATGTCAATGTATCCGCAGGGGCAGGCCTCGGCGCACTTCTTGCACCCGTTGCACAGCTCCAGCTTGATGCGGTAGTGCTCGCCCTTGGGCAGGCGCACGAAAGCGTTGGGGGTGCAGTACATCCAGCAGGTCTCGCAGTCCATGCACATGCCGCAGGACATACAGCGCTTGGCCTCCTCCAGCGCCTCGGCCTGGCTGAGTCCTTGCTGGATCTCGCTCTCCATATCCCGCTGCTCCAAGGGCAGGTGCTGCCGTTCGTGCCGCGGGATGGAGGGATACCAGTCCAGCTTCACCCGGTCGCGCGAAATGGGCGGCGCGGCGACCGGCTTCTCCAGTTTCTTGCCGCGCAGGTAAGCGTCAATGGCTTCGGCCGCGAAGCGCCCCTGGCCGATGGCGGTGGTCACCAGCGCCAGATTGACGTCGTCGCCGCCGGCGAACACCCCCTCCAGCCTGGTGCGGCCCCACTCGTCGGTCTTGATCCAGTCCTTGCCCTCGCGCAGGCCCAGGAAGCCGTCGAAAGCCGGCTCCTGGCTGATCGCCGCGATGATCGTGCTGGCTTCGATCTCGAACTCGCTGCCCGCAATGGGCACCGGGCGCGGCCGGCCGGAGGCGTCCGGCTCGCCGAGCTGCATGCGGATGCAGCGCATGCCCGCCGCCAGGCCGTCCCGCAGCAGGATCTCGACCGGGGCCGCCAGGAATTCGATCCGGACGCCTTCCTCCAGCGCCCCTTCGATCTCCGGCTTGATGGCGGGCATCTCGGCCCGAGTGCGCCGGTAGACGATGGTGACCTCGGCGCCCAGCCGGCGGGCGACGCGGGCCGCGTCAATGGCGGTGTCGCCGCCGCCGATGACGATCACCTTGCCGCCCACCCGGACTTCTTCGCCGCTATTGACCCGGTTGAGGAATTCGGTCCCGGTGAAAACGTTGGGCGCCTCCTCGCCCGGCACCCGCAGCTTGATCCCCCGGTGCGCGCCGATGCCCACGAATACGGCGCGGTATTGCTGCCGGAGCTCCTCCAGGGAAAGGTCCTTGCCGATGACGGTGTTCAGGCGCAGCTCGACGCCCAGCTCCAGAATGCGACCGATCTCGGCGTCCAGCACCTCCCGCGGCAGGCGGTACTTGGGAATGCCGTAGCGCAGCATGCCGCCCGGCCGGCTGAAGGCCTCAAAGACGGTCACTGGGTAGCCCCGCCGGGCAAGCTGGTAAGCGCAGGACAGCCCGGCCGGGCCGGCCCCGATCACCGCCACCTTCTCCGGATACCGCTGCTCGGTCAACCGGGTCAGCTTCAGGCCCTTTTCGATGCCGAAGTCGCCCACGAAGCGCTCCAGCGCGTTGACGGCCACCGCGCCGTCCTTGGCGGTGCGGTTGCAGTCGTCCTCGCAGGGATGGGGGCAGACCCGCCCGCAGACGGCCGGGAAGGGGTTGCGCTCGGTGATCATGCGCCAGGCGATCTCGAGGGCCTGTTCGGGCGTCCGCCCGTAGGCCTCGTACTGCGCGATGGTGGTCAGCCAGCCGCGAATGTCGTTGCCGCACGGGCAATGGGCGATGCAGGGCGGCGTCTTCTCGACGTAGCGCGGGCGGTAGGGGCTGATCTCCCCGCCGCCCACCGCAGCCGTCTTGATCACCGGCTTTTTGACTTCTTTGAACAGAGGCATGGCGACACCCTAAGCGTAGGGATAGATCTTGCGCTTGAAATCCTCCAGTTGAGCGAGCAACCGGTCGTGCTTGCGCTCGTCGTCGGCCAGGTAGCTGAGCAGGTGGCGCAGCACGAACAGGCGGCAGTTGCGGCGGGCCTTCTCGGCCAGCTCGATGGTCTCCCGCTCCATCTGAGCGTGCTGTTCGATCATCTCCCAGATCTCGCCCAGCTCCTCGGGCGTCAGATGGAAGGCCTCCTTCTCCAGGCTGTCCAGCATGGCCTGCTGGACCCGCTCGTGCATCAACGAGTCCTGGCGGATGATCTCCATCAACAGCTTGATGAGCGGGTTGCGGGTCTTCTCGATGACGCTCGAGGTCTGCCGGATGGTCGCCGCCTCCAGCTCCTGCCAGCGGCGGAGCGTCCCTTTGAGTTCCTCCAGGTTTTCTGCGGCCGTTTGACTCATGGTTCCCCCTCTGAATCGGGGGCGGGCCGGAGCCCGCCCCGGTTTAGTATCGGATATGCGCCGACCGGGCGTAGGTCAGCCCGGCATGTTTGAAGTCGTCAATGTGGTAGCGCGTGAACTCGATGCCGGTGAGCTTGAAGAATCTGGGCCAGCCGATCCTCTCGATCCACTCGCCCATGCGCTCGTACTTGCGGGCGTGCCGGGCGTAGACCTCCACGATGTTGACCACCGCGTTGACCACCTCCGGCCAGCGGGGCGGATTGTTGGGCAGGAAGGGGATGGCCAGCTTGCTGAACTTGGGCGCCGAGCGGGCGTTGGAGACCTTGCCTCCCACCCAGATGGACAGCCCGTCGTTGTCCGGGTCGTTCAAGGGCATGGCCGGGCAGACCGTATAGCAGTTGCCGCAGAACATGCACTGGGCCTCGACCACCTCGACCGACTGCTTGCCGTCCACGGTCTTGGGCCGGATGGCGCCCGTGGGGCAGGAGGCGATCAGGGTGGGCAGCTCGCAAACTTTGGGCAGAATGTCGTGCAGGATCTTGGGCGGCTTGCGGTGCACGCCCAGGATGGCGATGTCCGAGCAGTGCACCGCCCCGCACATGTTCAGGCAGCAGGCCAGGGCGATGCGCAGCTTGGCCGGCAGCTTCTCCTCGGTGAAGTGATGGCAGAGAGCGTCCATCACCGCTTTGACGATGCCCGAGGCGTCGGTGGCCGAGGAGTGGCAGTGCACCCAGCCCTGGGTGTGCACGATGTTGGAAATGGCGTTGTTGGTGCCGCCCACCGGGAAGCCGGCCGCCGCCAGCTCGTTCTTGAGCGGCTCGATGTGGGCCGGATCCTCCAGCAGGAACTCGACGTTGTTGCGCGAGGTGAAGCGCAGGTGGCCGCCCGAGTACTTGTCGGCCAGGGCCGCGAACCAGCGCAGGGTCTGGACCGAAAGCAGGCGCGGGGAGGCGGCCCGCACGGTGTAGACGCGCTCGCCCGATTCAGCCACGTGGCAGAAGACGCCGGGGGCGATCCGCTCGTGGTACTTCCACTGCCCGTAGTTGCGCTGGATGACGGGGGGCAGGAACTTGTCGTAGGGCGGCGGCCCGATGTCGGTGATTCGTTTGGTCGGTTGCTGGCTCATGCTGTCGTCCTCCTTGTCCTCAGCCCGCTACTTGCTCTCCTCGCTCTGGAAGAAGATGTACGGGTTGTCGCGCGGGGCCGAGATCATCTCGGGCTGCGGATCCAACCCGATGGCATCCAGGAAATTGGCCATGCCCACGCGCTGGATCAGCTCGCCCACCCGCTCGCGGTTCATGCCGTACTCGTCCCAGAACTCCCAGACCCGGCGGATCAGTTCGACCAGGGTGTCGTACAGCTCCTCGGCGGGCACGAAGGGAATCAGCACGGAGCTGAGCAGGGCGCCCTGCACGATGGGCGCTTTGGAGCCGATCAGCACCACGGCGCCCCGCTCCTTGCCCGGGCGGAGCGCCTTGGGCATCACGTTGATGCAGTGCATGCAGCGCACGCACTCGGAGTTCTCGATGGTAAGCCGGCGCCCGTCCCAACTCATGCATTTCGCGGGGCAGCGCTCGCAGACGTCCTTCTGGATGTCCAGGCCCTGGGCGGCGTACTCGGCCACGGCCGCGTCGTCCTGCTGGATGTCGTCCTTCCAGGTGCCGATCACCGACAGGTCCGCCCGCGCGATCGAAGCCACGCAGTCGTTGGGGCAGCCGGCGAACTTGATCTTGAACTTGTAGGGGAACGGCGGGCGGTGCAGCTCGTCCTGGAACTCGCGCGTGATCCGGTCGCACATCTGCATGGTGTCGTAGCAGGCCCACTCGCAGCGCGCCTGACCCACGCAAGCCGAGGGCGTGCGCATCGCCGAGCCGGAGCCGCCCAGATCGAAGCCGTTGCGCGCCAGCTCCTGGAAGCAGGGCTCCAGCTTGTCGGTGGTGGTCCCCAGGAAGATGATGTCGCCTGTGGAGCCGTGCATGTTGGTCAGCCCGCTGCCGTACCGCTCCCAGATGTCGCACAGGGTGCGCAGGGCGTCGCTGGTGTAGAACCAGCCGGCCGGCATGTTGACCCGCATGGTGTGGAAGTGCGCCACGTTGGGGAACTTCTCGGGCACGTCGCTGTAGCGCCCGATCACGCCGCCGCCGTAGCCCAGCACGCCCACGATGCCGCCGTGCTTCCAGTGGCCGCGCTTCTCCTCATAGGAAAGCTCGAGCTGGCCCAGCAGGTCGTCGCAGACCGGGCTGGAGGCTCGCGCCTTCTTGATCTCCGTCACGAAGCTCGGCCAGGGCCCGCTTTCGAGCTGGTCGAGCAGAGGTGTTTTCACTTTGCCGTCCTCGGCCATTTGACCTCCCAATCTCTATTTAAGACTTCCCGAACCGATGTCCTCAACCTCCCCGGCCCGCTCCCGACGCCGCCAGGGCCACCGTGCGATACACAAGGTGCGCGAACTTCGAGTAGGGCGCGTACAGGAACAGGGCGAAGATCAGAACCAGATGCACGAAGTAAACCGCGTACATGGCGGGCGTCTGGATCAGCCGCAGGATCTGGGCCGCAATGCCGGTCGCCACCACGCCCGCCAGAATGAGCAGGAAGAACCAGTCGAAATACGTGCCCGCGGCGCGCCGCGCCGGGTCCCTCAAGCGCACGGCCAGCAGCAGCAGCACGCCGGCGAGGATCGCGGCCGCCGCCAGGTTGGCCAGGATCTTGAAGGGACTCCCCATGGCGAGGGGCGTACGCATCAGGCCGGTCATCGTGCCGATGCCCACCGCCGTGCCGACCACACCCAGGCCGAGGAAGCCCCACAGCGTCAGCAGGTGGCCCAAGCGCTGGTCCCGGTGCTGCCCGCAACGGGCGAAGCGCGTATGGGCCAGGATCTCCCGCAGCGCGGGCGCCAGCCCCGGCAGGACGGCGGCCCGGTATCCGGCCGCCCGCAAGGCGCGCAGATACCGGCTCAGCGACCAGCCGAACAGCACCAGCACCAGACCCGAGACCCCGAAGAACAGGGCTTCCAGCAGCGGGATCGGGAATAGGTTGGCGAACTCCATCTCCGCCGTCGCGGGCCCTTTGGGCGCCCAGCCGGCGATGGCCGCGAAGATCAGCACGGGCAACAAGAACAACCAGACCACAGCGCGCGGGGAAGCCACCGCGGCGCCCATCCAGCGCGGGGCGGCGAAGTGCCGCACCGCCTCCCGCCGCAGCGCGCCCATCACATCGCCCGGCCGGGCCCCGCGCGGGCAGCGCGCGGTGCAATCGCCGCAGTAATGACAGAGCCAGAGGGCGGGATCCGCCAGCACCCGCTCCTTCAAGCCCCACTGGGCCTCCAGCATTTGCTTGCGGGGAAACGGGGCGTCCTCGGGCGCCAGCTCGCAGACCGCCGAGCAGGTCCCGCATTGCATGCACTTCTTCAGGTCCCCGCCCCCGGCCGCCACCACGCGCCGGATGAAGGCCGTGTCGGGCTGAACCAGAAGCGCTTCGGCCACTCGATCCTCCTCCTAGAATCCTTTGTAGGGGTTCGGCCCCATCCGGCGGATCTTCTCGACGAACTCGTTGATCAAGGCCGGCAGCCGCCAGGACTCGTCCAGGGCCAGCTCGGCCACTTGGATCCGCTCCCGCTCCAGGCGCAGCCGCTGGAGCGTCTCCTTGACGTTCTCCATGCGCCGGTCGGCCAGCTCGCTGCCCCGGATGAAATGGCACTGGTAGTTCTCGCCCCACTTGCAGCCGATCAGCAGCACGCCGTCCATGCCGCGCGAGAGCGCGTCGGCAATCCAGACGATGTTGAGCGAGCCCAGGCAGCGCAGCGGAATCACGCGCACGCTGGCGTCGTAGTGAAGCCGGTTCAGGCCCGCGATGTCCAAGGCGGGATAGGCGTCGTTCTCGCACATCAGGGCCAGCACCCGGGGCTTTTCCTCTTCCTCGCCGGGCACCTCGATGGCCTTGATCATCGAGGCGATCATGTCCACCGAATAGTTCTGGAAAGAAATGATGCGCTCCGGGCAGGCGCCCAGGCAGATGCCGCAGCGGCGGCAGCGGTACAGGTTGGGCTTGGGGGTGCCCTTTTCGTCCTCGTCCAAGGCGCCGAAAGGGCACTCCTCGGTGCAGCGCTTGCACTGCGTGCAGCGCTGAAGGAAGAAGCTGGGGTAGGACAGGTCGCCCGCCCGCGGATGCACGGCCTGGCCGCGCACCGCCATCTCGATGGCCTGGATGGCCTTCAACGCCGCTCCCTGGGCGTCCTGCTCGGCGTGTGCCCCGTCCATGGGGGCGCGCATCGCCCCGGCCGCGTAGATCGCCGTGCGGCGCGTCTCGTAGGGGAAGCAGACGAAGTGCGAGTCCGGGAAGCCGTAACGCAGGGTAGGCAGATCGGGCCCCTGCCGGTAGCTCAAGTGCAGGATCTCGGTGCCCTTGTGCGAGCGGAGCTGCTCGGCCTTGCGGGCCGCTTCCGCTCGCTGCGCCTCGGTCTCGCCCTTGACCCTCTTGATCTCGGCGTCCTCCAGGGCCCGGATCGCTTCGCCGTCGGCCGCGTTGGGAACCATGCCCGCCGCCAGCACCACCAGATCCGCCGGGATCTCGATCTCGCCGCCCAGCAAGGTGTCGCGCACGCGCACCGCCATCCGCCCGTCGGCCTGCCGGGCGACGGATTTCACCTCGCCCTTGGTGAAGAAGTTCAGCGGGTCGTCCTGCGCCGCCCGGTAGAAGCGCTCGTATTGGCCGGGCGTGCGCATGTCCTTGTAGATCACGTACACCGCCGCCTCCGGGTTTTCGCGGCGAAGGTAGCGGGCCTGCTTGAGCGTCACCAGGCAGCAGACTGAAGAGCAGTAGGGCAAATGATCCGGATCGCGCGAGCCGGCGCACTGGATGAAGACCACGCTGGACGGCGCCCGGCCGTCCGAGGGCCGCCGGATCGGCCCGGCCGCCGCCATGCGCTCCAGCTCGACGTTGGTGACCACGTCCGGGCCGGCGCCGTAACCGAGGTGGGCCAGCCGGGCCGGATCGTAAGGTTTCCAGCCCGTGGCCATGACGATCGCGCCTACGCGCACCGGCACGCTCTGGCCGTCCTTCTCGATCGTCACCTGGAAAGCGCCGGGCTGGCCTTCGGTGCGCACGATGCGGGCCGAAGTGAACACCCGAATCTTGGGATGGTAGCGGACGGTCTGGATCTTGGCCTGGAGGCCGTCGGGCGCCGGCTCCAGGTAGGGCGGCGCGGCCGGGAACCGCTCCCGGACGCCGGCCAGGAAGCCGCCCAATTGCGCTTCCTTCTCCACCAGCACCACTTCGTAGCCGGCCTCGGCCGCCTCCAGCGCGGCCGTCAGCCCCGTCAGACCGCCGCCCACCACCAGGACGGCGCGCGCGATCTCCTCGGCCAGCGGCTCCAGCGGTTCGGCCTTCTGGGCCTTGACCACGCCCATGCGCACGTAGTCCTCCGCCAGCGCCTGCGTGTCCTCATCCTTGGGCGGGTGGGACCAGACCACGTGCTCGCGCAGGTTGACCCGCTCGAGGACCTGGCGCGGATCGAACTGAAAGGCCTCGGTCTTCATGCGCGGCGAGCAAGCGGCGATCACCACCCCGTCAATGGCGCCCGCGGCCAGATCGTCCCGGATGAGCTGAACGCCTTCCGGACTGCACAGGAACGGGTGCGTCTTGACCAGGGCGGCCTTGGCCTCGCGCTGCGCCACCTTCTCCAGCCGGGCCAGGTTCAGGGCCTCCCCGATCCCGCAACCGCCGCAGAGGTAAACGCCGACCTTCTTAGCCATGCCGCACGCTCCGAACCACACATTGCAGACCCTTCAGCGCCGCTGCGGTGGCGTCCTGGACGCTGGCCGCCACCTCCTCCGGCCGGCGCACGCAGCCGGCCGCGTACAAGCCCTTCCGGCTTGCGCCGTCGGCCAGAAAGCCGAATTCGTCGCGGGCGAACTCGGCGGGCAGCCCCTCAGTCTGGGGCACGATGCCGGTCGCCAGCACCGCCAGGCCCGCCTTGCGCACCGTCTTGCGGCCCGTCATGACGTCTTCGGCGGTGAGGATCAAATCCCCGCTGCCGGGCTCCTCCTCGACCTTGCCCACTTTGCCTTTGACCAGCTCGACGTTGGTTTCCCCTTGCATGCGAGTGAGAAATTCCTCCAAGCGCCCCGGGGTGCGCAGGTCAATGTAGAAGATCGTAATGGGGATCTCCGGGTAGAGCGACCGCACATAGCGCGCCTGCTTGAGCGAGGCGGCGCAGCAGACCGCCGAGCAGTAGGGCAGGTGGTTTTCGTCCCGCGAGCCGGCGCACTGGATAAAGGCCACCGAGGCGGGCGGGCGGCCGTCGGAAGGGCGCAGGATCTTGCCGCCGGTCGGTCCGTTGGGCGCCGCCAGCCTTTCCATCATGACGTTGGTGATCACGTTGGCGGCGCGGCCGAAGCCCAGCGCCTCCAGCCGCGAGGCGTCGTAAGGGGCCCAGCCGGTGGCGGCCACCACCGCCGCCACCCGGTAGGTCTTCCGCTCGGGTTGCTGGTCCAGATCAATGGCGCCGTAGCGGCAGGCCTCCACGCAGGCCCGGCACCCCGGCGGACAGGCGCTGCGCTCGAGCGCGTAGAGCGCCGGAAAGGCCAGCGCCTGGGGCAGGTAGATCGCCTTGGTCTTGCTCAGCCCGTAGTTGAACTCATCGGCGCGCTCGCCCGGGCAGACCTCGGCGCAGGCCCCGCATAGGGTGCAGGCCGGGCTGACGTAGCGCGGGGCCAGTTTCACCACGGCCTCATAGTCGCCCGGAGAGCCGCTCAGGGATTCCAGCTCGGCCTGGGTCAGCACCGTGACGCGCGGATTGTTCTTGAGGCGCCGGAAATTGATCTCCAGGCCGCAACCCGGAGGGCACAACTTGGGGAAGTACTGATTGACGCGGATGACCCTCCCGCCCAGGTAGGGCAGCTTCTCGATCAGCACAACCTGGCAGCCGGCCTCGGCCGCCTCCAGGGCGGCCGTGATGCCGGCGATGCCGCCGCCCACCACCAGGAGGGGTTTGCCTTGTTCGCTCATTGCAATGCGCCTGATTCTCGCAAGGCCTGCCGCCGAGCTTCGGCGACGGCCGGTTTGATCTTCATCGTCTTTTGGTGCAACAGACAGAACTTCAGCCAGCCCATGGCGAATTCCAGCAGCTCGAGATCGTCGCTGCGGAGAGCCTCGACGCGGGCCTCGTCCACCTCGAACAGCTCCAGCAGGCGGCTCTGGAAAACGAAGCGGCGGAAGCGGTCCAGATCGTAGCAGGCCATGTAGTACATGTCCACCTGGTTGGGCGCCAGGGCCTGGCCGGAATCCCAGAAGGGATCGAGCATGAGCTCGCGGAACGAGGCGCCCATCATGTCGTACTCTTCCAGGCCCTGGTCCTGAATCCACTGGCGGACGGTCCAGGTGCGTTCGGCGCGGTGGCCCTCGCAGATCTCCTCGCGCATCAGGAAGTAGAAGGCGCGGTCGGCGGGCGTGGGCTTGTCGGGGGCGGCCAGCCCCAGGGGATACATGCGGCAGGCCCAAGGCCGGTGGGGGTAAATGCGGCAACCCTCGCCGCCGACGAAGGGGCAGCGCTTGTCGGCCGGGTTCATCTTGAGCAGGACCGTGGGGACCTTCTGTTCGGGCGTGAAGGGGGAAATCGTGTAGCGCTCCAGGAACTCTGCCGAACTGAGGCCCAGAGCGCGCTTCATGCGCAGGACGTCGTAAGGGGTCAGCACGATGGCGACGTCGGCGCAGCAGCGGGTGAAGCAGGCCAGGGAGGGATCGCAGCGGAAGGTGAAAGCGTCCTCCGGGCCCAGGCGCGGCGCATCCTGGAGGATGCTCAACTGCACCGGGCGGGGTTCACTCATGGGAATTCTCCTGGGCCGGGGGAAGGATGCCGGAACGCAGGGCCTCGCGGGACCAGACGGGCAGGGGTCCCTGGTCGCCGGTGAGGGGGTCGAAGCGGTAGCGGTAGGAAGCCGTGACCTGGAAGCGGTTCTGCATCCAGGCCCAGCCGCGCACGAAGTAGGGGCAGTCGTCGTTGAAGCAGACGTACTGGAACTCGCCGCTCCAAGTGCTGAGCTGGGGGTTGGCCCAGCGGACCATAGGCTGGTTGCAATAGATACACCTCACCTGCCTCTCCTCCCTGCCGGCTGTATCCCTCGGGCGGCCGGACCGCAGGGCGCCGTGAGGTCCCCGGGGCAACGGGGACCTCACGGCCGGGTTGGCGCCTTCGCTAACCACCGAGCAGTTCGTGTTCTTTGGGCTGCGGGAAGATCGAGAGAATGGGCCGCGTGAACATCTGCCACTGGCCGGTGCCCGGATCCCAGCGGCAGTTGGCGAACACGCGCCAGTTCTGCTCGTCCATGGACGGCTTGTCGGCGCGGAAGTAGTAGCCGGGCCAACGGGTCTCCTGGCGGAACAGCATGGTGCGCACGTGGGCCTCGGCCTGCCACATCCGGTGGACGTTCTCCCAGCAACGCATCAGCTCGTGCAGGTTGGCGGCCGCCAGCTTCTGGGAATCCTCCTTGAGGAAGGCCAGCAGCTCCAGAGCCCGGTTGAGCAGAGCCTCGTTGGTGGTGAACTGCGCGGTGACGCCGCCGGCGTACTCGTCCATGATCTTCTGGAGCCGGAACATGAACATGCGCGGCTTGATGTAGTTGGGGTTGATTTCCGGGTCGGTGGTGGCGTTCTTGTGTTGCTCGTAGGTGTCCAGCGGCTTGAGGATCTCCGCCTTGAGCCGTTCGATCTGGGCCGGGTCCACCGCGGGCATCGTGTTGTTCTGGACGATGAACTTGACGGCGGACTTGGCGGCGATGCGGCCCTCGGCGTGGGATCCGGAGCTGAACTTGTGGCTGGAGGCGCCGCTGGCGTCGCCGGCGCAGAACAGCCCCTTGACGGTGGACATGTTGGTGTAGCCCCAGAAGTAAAGGGGCTTGGTCTCGGGCGTCTGCAAATCCTCGGGTCCGGAGACCCAGGCGCCGCTGGCGCCGGAGTGCGAGCCGATGAAGTAGGGCTCGGCGGCGGCGATTTCGCTGGAGCGCTCCTCGGGCTGCACGTTGGTGGCGGCCCAGAGCAAGGCCTGCGAGATGGTCATGTCGAGGAAGTCCTCCCAGGCCTCCGACTCCAGCTCCCGCATCTTCTTCTTGTAGGCCTTCTCGTCATCCTTGTACTGCTCGGCGATTTTCTGGATGGCTTCTTCGGTCCGCATGTAGATGGGGCCTTTGCCTTCCATCACGTCGAGCATGCCCAGGTAGTTGCGCAGGTTGGCCGGAATGGGTTTGACGCGGCCGTAGGGAGCCCACTTCTCCAGCTCGGAGCGGCGCTCGACCATGTAGTCGCCGCCCATGGCGTTGGTGGCCCGGCTCTTGAACAGCAGGAACCAGGCGCCCACCGGACCGTAGGCGTCCTTGAAGCGCACCGGAATGAAGCGCACTTCCTGGCAGGTCATCTCGGCGCCGGCCTTGATGGTGAAGTAAGCCGACGAACCGGAGTTCCATGGCGGATACCAGGCGCGCCCCATGCCTTCACCCGAGCTGCGCGGCTTGAAGACGTGCACCGCGCCTCCCATGGCGACCAGGGTGGCCTTGGCCTTGAAGATGTAGAACTTCTCCTCGCGCACCGAGAAGCCCACCGCGCCGGCGCAGCGGTCGCCGTCCATCAGCGGGCCCACGATGAAGACCCGCTCGAAGATCTGGCCCACGCCCGATTGCAGCAGGGCGTTCTTAGCCGCTTCGGCCACCACCACCTTGTAGGACTCGCCGTTGATCATGAGCTGCCAGCGGCCCTCATGCACGTATTTGCCGTTCTCGTCCAGCCAGATGGGCAGCCCCCACTTCTCGAACAGGTGGACGGTGGAATCCACGTGCCGGGCGATGTTGGCCACCAGGTCCTCGCGGGTGATGCCCATCAGGTCGTTGCGCACGTAGTCCACATAGTCCTTGACGGTGTTGACGCCGTCGCGCAGGCCGACGTACTGGTTGATGGCGGAGAGGCCCATGGCTACGGCGCCCGAGCGGTCCACGGCCGCTTTGTCCACCAGCGTGACCTTCAGGCCGTGCTGCTTGGCCCAATAGGCCGCTTCGACCGCCGCACCGCAGGCCGCCATGCCGCCGCCGAGGATCAACAAATCGGTTTCGACTACGACATTCTCGAAGTTGGCCATCGGGATCGCTCTCCTAGCGTTTCAAAGTGAACACCTCGGGAATGCCCAGCGAAGCCGGCTCGGTGAACAGCGCGGGGCTGCTCAGATCGCCTCCTGTGGCAAACCCGCCGTCCGGCACCGCGCCGCCTTCCGGCGTGGTGCGGATGGGGAACTTGAACCGTTTGATCATCCCGTTGCGGAAGGTCACGGTCCACATGATCGAGTCGGTGGAGCGCATCGGGGTGGCCGAAGCGCCCATGGGAATGAAGTCGGCGTAGCCGCGCACCTCGACGGCCTGGGTAGGGCAGATCTTCACGCAGTTGTAGCACTCCCAGCACATCGTGACGTCGCGGTTGTAGGCCTTCATGGTCGCCTTGTCGAGCACCATGAGGTCGTTGGGGCAAATGTACTGGCAAGCGGTCTTGTCCAGCGCCTTGCACCCGTCGCACTTCTCCGGATTGACGTAACTAGGCATTAACCCTCCCTAACCACAGCACTTGCCTGCGGAGCGCCCGTCCCGCCGGGCGGAAGCCCCGCATCCTCCGGCGCAGCCTCCGCGGGGTTTGCGGAAGGCTCCGCCCGGCCACGCGCGTGGCCTTGATAAAAGCAGTTGCGCCCGCCCCACTCGCCGAAACGACAGGGCTGGCAGAAGTAAACCTCACAGCGCAGGCACACCGGATCGGGCGTCTTGCTGCGCGCGGCGATGGCCGCCGCCAGCCGGTCCAGCACTTCGGAGATCTCCTCCAACTGCGCGGCGCGAAACGCCCCGAAGACCTCCTGCGCCAGCCGGTCGCGCGCCTGCTGGAACTCCTTGAGCAGGCGCTGGCTGGCCGCCGTCAGGCAGAGCTGGCTGGACCGGCGGTTCGAGGGCGAAACCACACGCCGCAGCAAGCGCTGCTCGACCAGCTTCTGCACCGCCTTGCTGGCGGCCGCCTTGCTGACCCCCAGAAAGGCTGCCGCGTCCCCCACCGTATGCGTGTCGGTATGCGCCACGAAGTAGAGGAGCTTGAACTGGGCGAAGCTGAGCCGGGCGCCCGCCACCTCGCGCAAGACCTGGCGCTCGAAGACCTCCCGCACCGACCAGGCGAAAACCCGCGCGCTGCGCAGGAAATCTTTCGCCCGATCGCAAGGCACCAGTTCTTGCATTCCCTCGCCTACCGCCGCCCACGCGGGCGCCTGCGCCGGAAGCGAAAGCGCGCCGGTGGGTTAACCAAGTACAATGTAAACCCGATTAACGGTCGGAGTCAAGGGTTTTAAGATATTAATATCTTTGAACCCCGAAGTCCGCCTTTACTCCCCCGTTTGCAATGGGTTGCGAGCCCCGCTCAGCGCGGCTCGGCTTCCGCCGCCCGCTCCTCGACCGCCGCCCGGCCGCCCAGCTTCTCGTGCAGCCGCGCCACTTCCCCCACCACCAGCGTGGCGGGCGGCTTGACCCCGGCCCGTTCGACCGCCTCGGCAATCGCTCCCAGCGGCGCCGCGACCACCCGCTGCTCGGGCCAGTAGGCGGTCTGGATCATGGCCGCGGGCGTTTCTGGATCCCGCCCGTGCTCCATCAGCCGGGCCGCGATCCGGCCCACGTTCTGCACGCACATCAGGAAGACCACCGTGTCCAGGCGGCTGAGCGCCTCCCAATCCAGCCGTCCGGATTCCTGGCGGGCTTCGTGGCCTGTGACGATCGCCACCGCGGAAGCCATCTCGCGGTGCGTCACCGGGATGCCGGCGCTCAAGGGCGCCGCCAGAGCCGAGCTGATGCCGGGCACCGCTTCGAAGGGCACGCCGTGTTCGACCAGGTACTCGGCCTCTTCGCCGCCCCGGCCCAGCAGGAATGGGTCGCCTCCTTTCAAGCGGACCACCATCTTGCCCTCGCGCGCTTTGCGCACCAGCAGCTCGTTGATTTCCTGCTGGCGGGATTGGTGGCCGCCCACCGGCTTGCCCATGTAAATGATCTCGGCGGCGGGATGGGCCAGTCCCAGGACCTCTTTCTGGATCAGCCGGTCGTAGACGATCACCTGGGCCCGGGCGAGCAACTCCGCCGCGCGCAGCGTGAGCAGATCGCGCGGACCGGGGCCCGCCCCCACCAGATAGACTCTGCCGCCCCCGCCCGGCGAATCCTCCTGCTCGCTCCCGAAACCCGCGATGGTTGCCGACGCGCCAGCCAAACGCACCAATGATATCATGAGAGCGAGATTCGGCGGTGCGCCTCGGCCCTGACTGCGCAGGCCGGGCGCCCGGGCGGGGAGGAGAGGAAGCGGCGATGTCGGTGATTACCATCTCTCGAGGCACTTTCAGCGGCGGCAAAATGCTGGCCGAATGCCTGGCCGCCGAACTGGGTTACCGGCTCATAGACCGCGACGTGATCGTCGAGCGGGCGGCCGCTTACGGGGTCTCGCAGGAAGAGTTGCGGGAGGCGATGGAGAAGCCGCCCTCGTTCCTGGAGCGGTTTCGCCACAGGCGGTACATGTACCTGGCGCTGGTGCAGGCCGCACTCACCGAGGAGATCCGGCACGGCAAGGCGATCTATCACGGGCTGGCCGGACACCTGCTGCTGCCCGGCGGCGCCGCCGTGCTGCGCACGCGCATCATTGCGCCGCTGGAGTTCCGCATCGCGATGGCGCAGGAGCGGCTCAAGTTCAGCCGGGCGGAGGCCGTCGCCTATATCCACCGGGTGGACCAGGAGCGGCGCAAATGGACGCAATACCTGTACGGGGTGGACTGGGGCGACCCGTCGCTGTACGACCTGGTGGTCAACCTGGAGTACCTGAGCATCAAGGAGGCCTGCCAGCTTATCGCCTTCACGGTGCGCCGGCGCTGCTACGAGTTCACGCCCGAGTGCCGGCGAACGATGGAGGATCTGGCGCTGGCCAGCCGGGTGAAGGCCAACCTGGCGATCCATCCTCCCACCTCGCACCTGGAGTTCGAGGTGGAGGCGCAGGAGGGCGCGGTCCGGATCCGGGGCAAGGTGAGCCGGGTCGAGGAGATTGACGAAGTGCAGCGGGTGGCGCTGGAGACGCCGGGGGTAAAGCAAGCGGACGTGCGGGAACTGGTGCCCTCGGTGCATGTGTGAAGGCCGCGGCAGACGCCGCTCCGGCCGCATGGTTTAGCCGCCCGCCGCGCCCCCCTCTGCTAGAATCGTGGGTGAGGCCCGATGCGACGAAGCGCGATCCTCGGGTTGCTCTGTCTCGCTCTGCCGTCCCGTCCCGCCCCTGCGACGCCTCCCCTGGCGGCGCCCGGCCCCGATCCGGCCGTGCAGCGCCCGCGGACCGAATGGCCCCTGCCGGTGGCCGAACCCAAAAAGAAGAAACGCGAGGAAGAGATCACGCAAGTTCTGGAGCTGCCCAAGGAGCCTCCCCCCACGGTCGTCGCCGACAGCCGGCGGCTCAGCTTCCACGTGGCGCCCCTGACCGGCCAGGGCTTGCTTTCGCAGCAGGTGCGGGAAGCCCTGCGGGCGCTGCTGCGCCAGGTGCGGGGCGCCTCGATCGTGAAGCTGCGGGCCTTCGTAGCCGGCACGGGCGACCTGCGCCGGGTGCAGGCGGTGGTCAGCGAGAGCTTCACCGAGCGCCGGCAGCCGCTGCCGGTGTTGAGCGTGGTGCAGGTGGGCGCCTTGCCGCTGGCCGGGGCCCAGGTGGCGCTGGAGGCGGCGGCGGTCGAGCGCGGAACGGTGAACCCGCACGGGCTGGCGTTCATTTCGGGGCAGGCGGCGACGGCGGCGGATCCGCTGGCCGCGGTGGGGCCGCTGCTGGAGCAATCCCTGGGCGGCTTGCGGGCGGCGGCGCAGTCGGCGGGGGCGGCTCAAGAGAACGTTTTGCGGGTGACCTGTTTCGTCTCCTCTCTGGAGGAGGCCCCACGCCTCCGCGAGCGCCTGGCGTCGGAATTCCCCCGCGCCGCCCTGAACCTCGTGCAGCCGCAGCGCGCTCCTGCCCGGGCGCTGGCCGAATGCGAGGCGGTGGCGCGCCTGAGCGCCGAACCTCCGCGCGCCCTGACGCTGTGGAATCCTCCCGGACTGCCGCAGTCGCCCTTTTTCTCCCAAATCGCGCTGGTCGGTCCCGCCCGGCTGGCCCTTACCGGAGCCCAGTTGGGCTTCCGTTACGGCGAAGAGGACGCCCGCCTGGCCTTCCAGCGCCTGGGGCGCACGCTGCAAGAAGCCGGCGCCTCCTTCCAAGGGATCGCCGTCTCCCACATCTACCCGCTCTCGAGCGCCCTGGGCGAGATGATCCGCCGGGTGCGCGCCGAGTTCTACAGCCGGCAGGCGCCGCCGGCCTCGACCATGCTGCCGTTCGAGGGTTTGCCTTCCCTGGATGCTTCCTTCGGGGTGGAGGTCATCGCGGTGCTGCCGGAAGCCCCCGCGTCCGGCGGACAAGGCGCGGCCGATCCCCGATAGGCTATCTTCGATAGGGAGTCCTGAATCATGCCTGATACCGTGGTGACCTTCGGCGAGATCATGCTGCGGCTGGCGCCGCCGGGCTTCGAGCGCTTCCTGCAATCGCCCGTGTTGCAAGCCACCTTCGGCGGCGGCGAAGCCAACGTGGCGGTGGCTCTGGCGGGCTTCGGCCTGCCGGCGCGCTACGTCACCGTCCTGCCGCCCAAACACCCCATCGCGGATGCCGCCGTCGCCCAGTTGCGCGGCTTCGGCGTAGACACCTCGAAGATCGTGCGGGCGCCCGGGCGCATGGGCGTCTACTACGTGGAGAGCGGGGCCAACCAGCGGCCCTCCAAGGTGGTCTACGACCGGGATTTCAGCGCCATCGCCCTGGCCCGGCCGGGCGCGATCGCCTGGGACGAGGCCCTGGAGGGCGCCGGCTGGTTCCACGTCACCGGCATCACGCCGGCCATCAGCCAGGGCGCCGCCGAGCTGGCCCTGGAGAGCGTGAGCGCGGCCCGCCGCAAGGGCCTGACGGTGTCCTGCGATCTGAATTTCCGCAAGAACCTCTGGCGCTGGGGCAAGTCGGCCCCCGAGGTGATGCGCGAACTGTTCCGCCAGGCCGACGTGGGCATCGCCAACGAGGAGGACGTGCAGATGTCGCTGGGCATCCCGGCCGAAGTGGACGTGCACTCGGGCCGCCTGGAGGCGGCGCAATACCGGCGGCTCACCGAGCGGGTGTTGAACGAATTCGACCACCTGAAGTTGATGGCGATCACCCTGCGCGAGTCGCACAGCGCTTCGCACAACGGCTGGTCGGCCTGCCTGAACGACCGGCGCGAGTTTCTGACCAGCCGCCGTTACCAGATCACGCACATCGTGGACCGGGTGGGCGCGGGGGATTGCTTCGCGGGCGGCCTGATCTACGGCCTGCTGAAGCTGGGCAGCCATCAGGAGGCGCTCGAGTTCGCCGTGGCGGCCTCCTGCCTGAAGCACTCCGTGCCGGGCGACTTCAGCCGCCTGAGCGTCGAGGAGGTCCAGGCCCTGCTGAAGGGCGGCGGCTCGGGCCGCGTGCAGCGTTAGCCGGGCGCGCGGCTAGGGGCGCTCCAGCAGATCGGGATTGGCGACCAGGTAGTCCAGCGTCCGGACGACGGCCTCCCGGATGGCGAGCCGGGGCCGCCAGCCCAAGGCCCGGATGCGCGAGCAGTCCAGGAAGATAAAGGGATTGTCCCCCACCCAGCCGCGATCCCCGCCCGAGTAGATCAGGCGCGGGCGCAAGCCCAGCCGTTCGGTGATCCAGCGGATGGAATCGTTGACCTCGCAGTATTCGTCCGTGCCCAGGTTGAAGATGTTCACCTTGCCGTGGGCCTGGGCCAGGGCCTTGAGCATGGCCTCCAGGCAATCCTGCACGTAGAGATAGGACTTGCGCTGGCGGCCGTCGCCCAGCACGTAGAGCCGCTCGGGATCCCGGCGCAGTTGTTTGTAGAAATCGAAGACGTGGCCGTGCGAGTAGCGCTCCCCCAGGATGGAAACGAAGCGGAAGATGTAAGTCTGGAAGCCGAACCCCTCGGCGTAGGCCTGGATGAAACCCTCGGCGGCGAGCTTCGAGGCGCCGTAGAGCGAGGTCTGCACCGGGAAGGGACAGTCCTCCGGGGTGGGGAAGACCGGCGGCTCGCCGTAGATCGAGCCGGTGGAGGCGAAGGCGATGCGGCGGACGCCCGTGCGGCGCATGGCCTCCAGCACCCGCCAGGTGCCGAGGGTGTTCTGCTCCAGATCCCTCCAGGGATGCGCGGTGCCGAAGCGCACGTCGGCGTTGGCCGCCAGATGGAAGACGACGTCGGCGCCTTGCATGGCCAGCTCGAGAGCCGGCAAGTCCAGCACGTCGCCCCGCACCAGGCGGAAGTGCGGCGACGCCAGGGCGGACGAGAGGAAGGCCTCGCGGCCGGTGGAGAAGTTGTCGAATCCGGTCACCTGGTGGCCCTCGGCCAACAGGCGATCCACCAGGTTGCTGCCGATGAAACCCGCCGCTCCGGTGACAAAGCAATGCACGCCGGTTCTCCCGCCGCTCGAGGCGGCTCCCTTCCATCATACGGGGGATCCCCGGCGCCGGCGCCCCCTCCCGGAGCGGCGAGCGGCTTGTGTTACCATCCGCCGGAGGGGGATTACGATGCGGTGGTTGCCGGTTCTCGTGGTTACGGCGTGTTCGGCCTTCGCCCAAGGCACGACCTCGCGGGTCCTGGGCGTGGTGCAGGATCCCAGCGGGGCGGCGGTGCCCGGCGCTCTGGTCCAGTTGATCCACGAAGGCACGCGGGCGGCTTTCAGCGCCCGGACGTCGGAGTCCGGCGCCTACGCCTTCGAGGCCGTACAGTCGGGAAGCTACACCGTCACGGTCGAGGCGGCGGGATTCAAGAAGTTCGTGGCCCGGGGCACCCAGGTGGCGATCGGGCAACCCACCACGGTCAACGTGACGCTGGAGGTGGGAGCGCTGGCCGAGCAGATCGAGGTCAGCGCGGCTTACGAAGCGGTGCAGACCTCGACCTCGGGCAACATCGGCAATCTCTTCACCGACCGGATGATCCGCGACCTGCCCCTGGTGGGCACGCGCGGGCGCAATCCCCTGGCGCTGGTGCTGTTGCAGCCGGGCGTGGTCTCGGGCGCCAACACCGGCGGCGGGGTGCACGTGCACGGGGCGCGCGACCGGGCCTGGAACTTCACCCTGGACGGCATTGACGTCAACGAGACCAGCGCCGGCGGCTCGAACTTCTCGCCCCTGCGCAGCAACCCGGATTCGCTGGCCGAATTCCGCACTGACCTCCGGCTTCACGGCCGATTACGGCCGCAACAGCGGCGGGCAGGTGAGCATGATCACGCGCTCGGGCTCGAACGAGTTCCACGGCTCGGGTTTTTGGTTCTACCGCACGCCCCGGCTGAACGCCAACGAATGGGAGAACAATCTGAACGCGGTAGGCAAGCGCCAGTTCGTGCAGCACATCTGGGGCGGCAGCCTGGGCGGGCCGCTCCTGCGCAATAAAACATTCTTTTTTGCTAATGTTCAATTGCTCCGGGCTTTGCAGACCGGCCTGGTCAGCCGCACCGTCTACACGGCCGAAGCGCGCCGGGGCATCCTGCGCTATGTGCGGGGCGGCCGCAACCGCCCGGCCGGCGTGCCCGACGCCTCCGTGGACGCCGCCGGCAACGTCCTGCCCGGCTTGAACATCGGAACGTACCATGTCGCGGCCGGCGACCCGGAGCACTTGGGCCTGGACAAAACCATCCAGGCGCTGGTCAACCAGACGCCGCTGCCCAATAACTTCACAGGGGGCGACGGCCTGAACACCGCGCTGTTTACCTTCACGGCGGCCGAAAAGGAAAAGCAACACGACGCGGTCGTCAAGATGGACCACATTCTCAACGAGCGCAGCACCTTCTTCGCCCGCCTGGCCTTCGGCCAGCAGAACACCTTCTGCGACAGCGCCAACGGCGGCCAGCCCACCTTCCCGGGCGCCCGCTGTCTGGTGGACACCTACCGCACGCCGAGCAACCTGGCTGCCAACTGGCGCTGGAACCCGCTGCCCAGCCTCACCAACGAGCTGGTGTTCGGCTTCAACCGGTTCACCTTCGACTTCCGCATGCCGCAAGCCGACCTGGGCAAGGTCACCCTGTACGGGCCGGTGGCTCTGGACACCGAGTACAGCTTCGGCAACAAGCGCCGCCTGCACACCTGGCAGGTGGTGGACAACTTCGCCTGGTTCCGCAGCTCCCACGCCCTGAAATTCGGCGCCAACCTCCGCTTGCAGCAGCACGTGGACGTGCGCGGCTCGATCGCCGGACAGAACGCCACCCAGGCGATCAACTTCTCCTCCGCCGTCAATACAGTGGACCCGGCCACCTTCGGCCTGCCCTCGGACCTGAACGTCACCTTCGACCGGCCCGCCTTCCAGAGTCACATCAATTTCCTGCTGGGCCGGGTGGGCAACCTGACCCGGGGCTTCCCCTCCAAGGGCGATCAGTTCGTGGAAGGTCTGTACGACTTCGACGCCCGCTATCCCGAGTACGATGTTTACGCCCAGGACACCTGGAAGCTGCGCCGCCATCTGACGCTGGATCTGGGCCTGCGCTGGGAACTCAAGCTGGCCCCGCGCAATCCCGAGGATCGCATCACGCGCCCCGATCAGCTCGTGCAGGCCGGGGCGCCGCCGACCACCTCCTTGCCCTGGGTGAAAGGCAAGCTGTTCGGCGACGCCTGGCGCAACCTCGGTCCGTCCCTGGGCCTGGCCTGGGATCCCACGGGGCGAGGCAAGACCTCGCTGCGGGTGAATTACCGCGTGGCCTACGACCGGCTGAATACCTTCGTGCTCTCCTCCTCGATTTTCCAGAGCCTGCCCGGCCAGACCCAGGGCGTCAACGACACCAGCTTCGGCCAGGCGGGAGGGCGGCTGACCGCCTTGCCCCGCTTGAAGCCGCCCGCGGTCAAGCCGAGCGAACTGGCCCAGCCGGCGCCCTTCTCCAGCAACTTGATCACGGTGGTGGACCCGGATTTCAAGATGCCCACCACGCACATGTGGAGTCTCTCCCTCCAGCGCGAGGTCGCCCCGCGCACGGTCTTGGAGGTGAGCTACCTCGGGCGGCGGGCCTGCCACCTGTTCGGCGCTTACGATGCCAACCAGGCCGAGATCTTCCGCAACGGTTTCCTGGAGGCGTTCCGAATCGTCAAAGCGGGCGGCGAATCCGATCTGATGAACCGGCTCCTGCGCGCCGATTCGCGCCTGCGCGCGGGCGAGAGCGGCTCGCAGATGGTGCGCCGCCTGTACGCCTCGACCCTGGATCTGAACTCGGTGGCGGCTCTGGCGGCTTCCATCGCCACCCGCTTGCAGGGAACGCCCGCCCGCTCGGTGACCGACCTCTCGGGCATGGGACCGTTCTTTTTCATCGCCTTCCCGCAGTTCGGCGGCGGCCTGCGCGTGATTGACTCCAACGATTTCTCCACCTATCACGCCCTGGAGATCCAACTGGAGCGCCGTTTCTTCTCCGGGTTGAGTTACCAGGTCAGTTACACCTGGGCCAAGTCGCTGGATACTCGCTCTTATGATCCGGCCTTCACCGTGGTTTCTACGGCCAACGCCCAGTCGGCCTCCTCGAAGCCTTTCGATATTTACAACCGCAGGCTGAACTACGCCCGCTCGGACTTCGACCGCACCCACTCCCTGCAATCCAACTGGAGCTGGGAAGTGCCGGTGGGCAAGGCCCGCCGCTGGGGCGCCGGCCTGCCGGCCCTGTTGGAGGCGGTGGTGGGCGGCTGGCAGGCCACCGGCTATCTGCGCCTGACCAGCGGCCGGCCCTTCACGATCTACTCGGGCGCCTACACGTTCGGCAGCGTCCAGCAATCGCCGGCGAACTGCTCGGGCTGCGACCGCGGCATGGGGCGGCTTTTCGACGACCCGGCCTCCGGGCTGAAGTGGTACCTCAACGAGACCGAGCGCGGCCGCTTTTCCCTGCCCGCTCCGGGCGAGCTGGGTAACACGGGGCGCAACTTCCTGGAGGGCCCGGGATTCTTCAATCTGGATCTGGCCGTGCTGAAGCGCTTCGGGCTGGGCCGGGAGGGCTTTCAACTGGAGGTGCGGGGCGATTTCACCAACCTGACCAACTCGCCTTCCTTCGGCTTCCCTACCGCCACCGTCACCTCGACGATCTTCGGCCGGGTGCGGGACAGCGTGGTCAGCGGCTCGCGCAAGATCCAGTTAGGGGCCAAACTGTACTTTTGATCCCGGCCCGCCTCGGTGCGCGGGCGGATCACGCCAATCCGTGCCGGCGATAAAACCAGGTCTTGGCCGCCTCCACTAGCAAGAGGTAAGTCATGGTCAGCCCCGCCACGACCGCCACCAGCCCGGGCGGCAGCGGGGTGAACCCCAGCCATCGCGCCCCGGGGGCATACGGCAGCAGAGCTCCCAGCAGGGTGACGCTCGCCACCCCGAGCGCCAAGGTCCTGCTCGGGCGGCTCCGCCAGGGCCTCCCAGCCGTCCGAATGACTAACACCACCAGGGTTTGGGTAGCCAGCGATTCCACGAACCAGCCGGTGCGGAACAGCGCCGGATTCGACCACCCGTTGAACAATCCCAGCAACAGGGCGAAGGTCAGGAAATCATAAAGCGAGCTCAGCGGTCCCATGAGCGTCATGAACTGGCGGATGAAGGCTACCCGCCAGCGCTTAGGCCGAGCCAGCAAGGCTTCGTCCACCCGGTCGCCGGGCAAGCCCAACTGCGCGCTGTCGTAAAGGAAGTTCTTGAGCAGGATCTGCGTGGGCAGCATCGGCAAGAACGGCAACAGCAGCGCGGCCGCCGCCATGCTAAACATGTTGCCGAAGTTCGAGCTGGTGCTCATCAAAACGTACTTGGTGATGTTTGCAAAGCACCGCCGCCCTTCCAGCACGCCTTCCTTGAGCACCGCCAGGTCCTTATCGAGCAAGATAATGTTGGCTGCCTCCTTGGCCACCGAAACGCCGCCCGCCACCGAAATCCCCACGTCGGCGGTGTGCAAGGAGGGAGCGTCGTTGATACCGTCGCCCAGGTAACCGACCACGTGCCCGCGAGCCTTCAGCGCCAGGATGACACGATTCTTCTGCCGCGGCGACATGCGGGCAAACAGGGCCCCCTGCTCCGCGTGCCAAGCCAGCGCGGCGTCGTCCATCGCATCAACTTGCTCGCCGGTGAAAATCGCATCGGCCGGCAAGCCGACGTCGCGGGCCACCTTGCGAGTCACGTAGGGATTGTCGCCAGTCAGCACCAGGACCCGAATGCCGCTCCGGCCCAGGGCGGCCAGATCCGCCCCCACGCCCGCCTTGGGCGGGTCCAGGAAGGCGGCGAAGCCGGCCAGCGTCATGTCGCGCTCCTCGGCCGGTCCGTAGCTCTCGCGCCCTTCCAGGGCGCGGAAGGCGACCGCCAGCGTGCGATAGCCCTGCCCACTGAGAGCCTGGAAGGTCTGCGCGGCCGCGGCGCGCAGCGCCTCATCCATCGGCCGGGCGACGCCCTTCACCAGGGCCGTGGCGCACATCTGCAGCATGCTTTCCGCTTCGCCCTTGGCGACCAGCAGCAGCTCCTCGCCCCGGCTCAGCACGACCGAAAGGCGCTTACGCGTGAAATCGAAGGGGATTTCGTCCCGCTTGGCGTAGTCGGAGACCGGCGGGTGCTCATGCCTCAAGACGGCGGCGTCGAGGGCGTTGCGCACGCCGCTCTGGTAGTAGCTGTTCAAATAGGCCAGGCGCAAGACCTCCGGGCTGTCCTCGCCCCACAGGTCCACATGGCGGGCGAGCGCCACGTCGCCTTCGGTGAGCGTCCCGGTCTTGTCGGTGCAGAGAATGTCCACGCTGCCGAAGTCCTCGATGGCCGGCAGTTGCTTGACCAGCACCTTGTTGCGGGCCATGCGGCGGGCCCCCCGGGCCAGGGTGACTGTGATGATCATGGGCATCATTTCGGGCGTCATTCCCACCGCCAGGGCTACCGAGAACAGGAAGGATTCCAGCAGGGGCCGGTGCAGCAGCAGGTTCACCAGCAGCACGAACAGCACCAGCAGCAGAATCACCCGCGTGATCAGCCATCCGAAGTGACGCATGCCCGGCCGAATTCGGTTTCCGGCGGCTGGGACGCCAGCCGTTCGGCGATCTGCCCCAACGCCGTCCGGCTGCCCGTGCGCACCACCAGAGCGAGGGCGGCGCCGGTCTCGACGCTGGTCCCGAGGAATACGCTGTTGACCGCTTCCGCCAGAGCGTGCGCGCCCGCCGGCAGATCCCCGGCCGCTTTGTCCACCGGCAGGGACTCCCCGGTCAGCGCCGCCTCCCGCACGTGCAGATCCTTGGCTTCCAGCAATCGGCAATCCGCCGGGACCAGGTCTCCGGCGGCCAGCCGGAGGACATCTCCCGGCACCAGATCCGCCACGGGCAGCGCCGCCTCCCGACCGTCCCGCAGCACGCCGGCTGTGGTCGGCATCTGCCGCCGAATCTCCTCGACCGCCTTGCGCGCCCGGTACTCGACCCGGAAGTTCACTCCCACGCTCAGCGCCACGATGGCAATGATGATCGAACCGCCCGTAGGATCGCCCAGCGCGATGGAAAGGCCGCTGGCCGCCAGCAAGACCACCACCAGGGGATTGCCCAACAGCCGCAGGAAAGCCCAGAGCACGGCCGAGCGCGGCTCCGCCCGGAGCAGGTTGGGGCCGTAACGGCGCAACCTCTTCCGCGCCTCCGCCCAGCTCAGGCCGGCCGGATCGGCTTGGAGGCGTTGCAGCAATTCCTCCAGGGCCAGGTTCCAGAACGCGCCCGGCGCCGGATCCGGCGCACCCCGCCGATTCCCGCCGGGGCCATCCACGTTGCCGTCTCCTCACCCCGTCATGTCGCGCAGCGTGATGCCCACCAGCGCCAGGGTCAGCCCGATCAGAATCACCACCGCCAGCCAGGCGACGGCGTTCTGGGCCCGCGAGTTCACCCAGCGCCCCATCAGCTCGCGCTTGTTCACCAGCAGGACCATAAAGATCAAAACCAGCGGCAGCAGCACGCCGTTAAGCACCTGCGAGAGCAGGATCATGCGCACCAGCGGGAAGCCGGGAATCAGAATGACGCCCGCGCCCAGCACGATCAGCAGGGTGTACAGCCAGTAGAAGATGGGCGCCTCGCGGAAACCCTTGTTCACCCCGGCCTCGAAGCCCAGGCCCTCGCAGACCGAGTAGGCGGTGGACAGAGGCAGGATCGAGGCGGCGAACATCGAGGCGTTGAACAGGCCGGCGCTGAACAGCAGGAACGCGTAACGGCCGAAGGGCCGGAGGGCCTGGGCGGCCTGGGCGGCGTCCTCGATGTCGCGCGGCCCGTGGGACCAGATCGCCCCCGCGCAGGCCACGATGATGAAGAACGCGATCACCACCATCGTCACGCAGCCCACGATCACCTCGATGCGCGACTCGGCGTACTCGCGCTCGCTGATGCCTTTCTCGACCACCGCCGCCTGTAAGTAGAACTGCATCCAGGGCGCGATCGAGGTGCCCACCATGCCGATCAGCAGCGTGATGTAGGCCGGATCCAGCATCACGACCGGCTGCACGCTGCTGGCCAGGGCCTGCTCCCAATCCGGCTCGATCAGCAAGGCCGAGATGACGTAACTGACATAGAAGACGCAAGCCCCCAGGAAGATCTTCTCGACGCTGCGGTAGGTCCCCTTCACCACCAGCAGCCAGACCAGCAAGGCGGCCAGCGGGACCGAGACCGGGCGGGGCACCGAGAACAACTCCAGCGAGCCGGCCACCCCGGCGAAATTGGCCATCACGTTGGTGAAGTTGGTCAGCACCAGCAGCACCATCACCAGGAAGGTGATGCGCAGGCCGAACTCTTCCCGAATCAGGTCGGAGAGACCCTTGCCGGTGACCGCGCCCATCCGGGCGTTCATCTCCTGGGTGACCACCAGCAGCACGGCGATCGGGATCAGGGTCCACAGCGACAGGTAGCCGAAACGCGCCCCGGCCTGCGAGTAGGTGAAGATGCCGCCGGCGTCGTTGTCCACCATGGCGGTGATGAAGCCGGGGCCGATGACGGTGAAGAAGACCGCGATCTGGTGCCGGATCCGCTTCAGCATGAGCCTCGCCGTCCATAAGCGCCTCGCTCAATCCTGCCGCAGCACGGAGATGACGTCGTCGGCGGTGATCACGCCGGCCAGCCGGCCCTCCTCGTCCACCACCGGGAGATTCAGCAGGTTGTACTTGTCGAAGATCTCCATCACCCGGTCGCGCCGGTCGCCGGCCCGGACTGCGATCAAGGTGGGCGCAGCCAGCTCCCGCAAGGCGGCCGAGGCCGGGGCGACGAAAAGTTTCCCCAGCGGCACCGCCCCTTTCAGGACGCCGTCGGCGTCAATCAAAAACAGCGTGCTGAGGCTTTCCAGCAGCTCCTCGTTGCCCTTGAGGGCGTCCACCGCGTCGGCCACCGTGGCGTTCTCGTGCAAGGCCACGTACTCGGTGTTCATCAGGCCGCCCGCGCTGTCCTCGGGAAAGTCCAGCAGCTCGCGGACTTCGGCCTTGGGTTCCGCGTCCATCTCCTCGAGGATCTCGCGCGAGGTCTCCTCCTCCAGCTCGGCCAGCGCGTCGGCCGCCTCATCGGGCGCCATCTCCTCGACGATCTCGGCCGCCTTCTCGGCCTCCAGCGATTCCAGGATCGAGGCCTGCATCTTGGGATCCACCTCCGAGAGGGTGTCGGCGGCCACTTCGCTGTCAATGGACTCGAAGATGGATTCCCGCTCCTCCGGGCCCAGTTCCTCCACGATGTCGGCCAGGTCCGCCGGGTGCAGCTTCTCCAGCATCGAATAGGAGATGTTCAGCCGCAGCCGGCGCAGCGGATCGGGCTCGACGATGTTGCAGTGCTCCCAGCGAATCGAATTGGGAGCGATGGGGCGCTGGAGGCGGCGGATCCAGCGGGGCGGCAGCACGCCCTGCAACAGGCGGCGCAGGATGCTGCGCAGGCCCACGTCCACTTCGAGCACGCGCAGCACCTCGGCCCCGCCCTCGCGGCGGATCTCGAAGGTCACGTCGTTGACCCGCACCACCTTGCGCCCGTCCACGTCAATGATCTGCTGGTCCAGCAGATCCCGGCCGATGCGCAGCATGTACTCGTCGTCGTGGTAGGGGGTCAGCCGCTCGTCCTGAAGCTGAATGCCGTCCAGGCTGATCGAACGGATCTGGTCGTAGCGGACCGTCAACCAGGCCCAGCCGCCGCCCACCAGGTAACGGTCCAAACGGGAGGCATCAATCAGCGGAACCAGGGCGGCGTCGGCCACCCGGCCGATCCTGCGCCCGCGCAGGTCGTAGACCCTGAGGCCCACCAGTTCGGTGAAGAAGACCAGTTCCGCCATCGAAAAATGTCCGAGCCCATCGGGCGTCCCGAGCGCGCCACGGCCATTTTTCGCGGGGACAGGCCGCCTGCGGTGCGCTCTACATCGCTTGCCTTCCGGTCACTTTCCAATATGGACCATCGGGCGGCGACCCCGCAACAGGATTTTTGCCGAGGGCCAGGCCGAGCCGCGAGACGGGCGCGCCCCCGGCTGCGGCCCACCGGCAGCCTGCCCTGGCGCTGCGCCTAGCGGGCGGGCCAGCCCAACCGTTCCTTCAGAAACCGGAACGTGCCCACCCCGTGGATGCGATGCGGGCCGTCGAAATACTCGATCGCCGTCCGCTCGCCCAAGCCCAGCCCGACGTACAGCCGGCGGACCTTGGCGTACTCGTAGGCCACCCACTCGTCAATGCCCACGCCGTCGCGATGCCCGCGCTCGACCATGAACGGCCGCGGGGCGATCAAACCGGCCATTTCCGCGTAATTGAAGGTTTCCGCCAGGTCGAACTCGAACATCTCGTATTCCCCGGTGAACATGTAACTGAAGGGCTCGTCCACCCGGGTGTTCTTCCAGATCCACTCGTTGAAATCGCCCGAACAGATCGAGAGGCAGTAGCCGGGCAGAACCGCCGGCGCCCGCAGGGCGGTCTTGCCCCCGTAGGAAAGCCCGTAGAAGGCGATGCGCGCCGGATCCACGAACTCCAGCGAGGCCAGCCATTCCAGCGTGCGCTGGTGTTGCCCGACGATGAAGGAGAACAGGCTGAGGCCGAGCGGGTTGGCCTTGCGCTGCGCCTGGCGAAAGCGGTTGCCGCCCAGATAAGGATTCTGCGGGGCGTAGGCGATGAAACCTTCCTCGGCCAGGCGCGCGGCGAAGCGTCCGTAAGTGGCCTCCCGGCGGGCCTCGATGACGTCCTGCGGGCGGCCTTCCAGCCCGTGCTGGCAAACCACCACGGGCCGGCGCTCCCCCGGCTTCAGGTCTTTGGGAACCAGCAAAATGCCGTAGGCGAATACGTCCGGCCAGACCGGCAGCAGGACCTCGTAGCCCGTCCAGCGCGGCTCGTCGTAAAGGCGGCGCGTGCGGGCCGCCGGCGGTTCGCTCGGGTCCGGCAACCGCCCGAGAATCTGCTCCCAAAAGTACTGCCGATACCAGGCGGTGCTGCGCTGCCAGGCTTCCGGCGAGGAGGCGTCGGCGCGCTGCCAGAACCGCCGGCGCACGCCCTCCGAGCGCCGCACCAGAGCTTGGGTGAATTCGACCAGTTGCTCGAACTGGCGGCGCTGCCGCGACTCGGGATCGCCTGCCGGACGCACCGCCGCCGGCGCGGCGCCGGAGGGCTTGAGCGGCGCCCGCCGGCCGAGCGCTCGCAGGAAGGCCTGCAAGGCGCTTTCCGATCCCGGCCAGTCGCCGCCCTCGACCAAGAGCATCCCGTCCGGCGCGCCGGCCCGGCGGAAGTGCGCGCGCGCCCGCTCGACTTCGGCGCTCACTTCGGCCCGGGCAGGAGTCGTCAGGCGCCCCGGGGCCGCGCCGCGCCGTTCGGGAGTTTCCGGCGGCGGCCCCGCGACGGGGGGCACGCGGGAGGCTTCCACAATGAGCCTGCGCGGGGCCACCAATCCGGCCAGCCCGGCGTCGCCGAAATCCCGCAGGAAGGACCAGACGTTGCGATAGATGGGCTCCCGCCACATCCCCTCGCGCGGTCCGAAGTAGCCGCTGATCCAAGCGGCCCCGATGCGCTGGTCCAGGGCCGCGGCCGCCAGGGCGAGCAAGCCCCCTTCGCCATAGCCGGCCACGCCCACCGGTCGCGCGGGCCGCCGGCCGGCAAAGAAATCCACCGCCGCCAGCACCTTCTGAACTTCGTAGCCGATGATGTGCCGCCCGGTCTCGTACGCCATGCGGTAAATGAACTCGCGGTGCGGCTGATTGGTGCGGCGGCCGATCTGGGGGTTGGCGGAGAAGGCGTCCCGGCGGTCCACCAAGGCGGGAACCAGCACCAGGCAGCCGTTTTCGGCCAGCCGGCGCGCGAACTGAGCTCGAGGGGGCAACCCCGGCGCCAGCCCCGCCGCCCTCTCGGGAGTCCAGTCGGCGTCCGGAAGCGCGACCACGCGGGCGAGGGGCGGCCCTTCGGGCGCCAGCAACAGACCCTCGCCCTCCACCGGTCCCATCACCGGCCAGCGCACGGCATAGACGCGGTAGCCCGCGCCGCGAGCGAGCAGGGCGGGCTCGCCGGGGCTCGCCTCAAGCCTCAAGGAGGGCGACGGCAGGCGGGCGTCCGTTGCGCCGAGGATCTTGCGCAGGCGCTCGCGGTCCGGCGCCGGGCGGCGCGCAGGGGCGGCGGCGGTGGCGCGGTCCAGGTAGCGATGGATGCCCTCGACCATTTCCAGGCCGGGGTCGCCCTCGACCCGGAGGGGAGCCGTCCCGGGCAGCGGCTGGGCGCAGGCCGCCGCGGCGGCCGCCAACAGGAGGGGCAGCAGGCCAGGCGACATGCCGACAAGTCTACCGCCGGGCGGGTGGGGAGGTCGGGCAGGCAGGCGCCCGCCGCCCGCGCCGCGATCAGAGGCCGGTGCGCACCCGGCGGGCGGCGAGGGCGGCCTCGAGCCGGGCGGGCTTCTTGGGCACGGCGCACAAGCGCCGGGCCTGATCGGTCACGCAGACCAGGAACATGGGCTGGCGGGCGTTCTTGAGGATGTCAATGATCCGCTCGTGGCGGTCTTCCAGGTAGATGGATTTGCCGTCGGTCAGCAGATGCAGGTCGGAGTCGCGGGTGAAGACGTCGCTGAGGCGGCGTCCCATCTCGCGTTGAAGGTAGCGCAGCACGCGGCGGATTTTTTGCAAGGAGAAGCCCTTGCGCCGCAGCTCGGCGATCACCGTGATTTCCAGGACGTCTTGGGGGCTGTAGATGCGCTTGTGGCCCAGGTGGCGGGGCGAGACGACGTTGCGTTCGTCCCACCACTGAAGCTGCCGGAGGCTGATGCCCGCGATGGTCGCGACCTGCTTGCTGGTGAAAGCGTCGCTGGGCTGGGTCGGAGCAGGTCGGCTCTTTTTTGTTTTGAACATGGCAAACCGCTTCCGTTTTCCTTTATCGGCCGCTTCTCAGGATTGTACTGAAGCTTGGCCCCGCCTTCAATGCCTATTTTGAGGGGGGCGGTCTCATCCTCCCCCGACAAACTGGACGATCTCGACCCGAGCGCCGGCGCCCAGCACCCTGTGCGGCCACTCCGGGCGGCGCACGATCTCCCGGTCCAGCTCGACCGCCACCCGCTCGGGGTTCAGCCCGAGCGATTCTAGTAGTCCTAGAACCGTGAGTCCCTCGGGGACGCTGTGCCTCTCGCCGTTGAGCTCGATCTGGATCATCGCCATCGGTCCGGGCCCCTTGTGGGCCGGCGTGCCCCGGCCCGCGCCGGGCATTTGACACCCCGATCCGCAGATCATTATATTCGAATTTCGCTCTCATGCCGTCCTCCTACGCCGAGCTGTACTTCCCGGTGCTGCTCCAGGCCCTGATCGCCATGGCGGTGGCGGCGGGCATGCTGGCCGCCTCCGCCCTGCTGAGCCGGCGGGTGCGGGATCGCGTCAAGGAATCCCCTTACGAGTGCGGCATGACGCCGGTGGGCAGCCCCCGCGAGCGATTCAGCGTCAAGTTCTATCTGGTGGCGATGGTCTTCATCCTGCTGGACGTGGAGGCCGTCTTCTTGTATCCCTGGGCGGTGATTTACAGGCAGCTTCGCCTGTTCGCCTTCCTGGAGATGGCCCTGTTTTTGGCCCTCATCCTGGCGGGCTTCTTCTATTTCTGGAAGAAAGGAGCGCTGGACTGGTCGCGGGAGGACGGCTCGGATCCGGCGCGCGAATAGATGCTGCCCCCGCCCTTGCAAGCCATCCCCGTGCTGGCCGAGCTTCAGCGCTGGGATCCCTCCGCCCTGCTGGAGGGCAAACTGGATCGGGGCGAAGTGACGCTGGTCATCGAGCCGGGGAAAATTCTCGAGGTCTGCCGGCGCCTCAAGCAAGAGGGGGGCTTCCGGCGGCTGAGCAGCATCACGGCGGTGGACTGGCACCCGGCCGCGCCGCGTTTCGAGGTGGTCTACCACTTGCACAACCTGGAGACCAACCAGCGCCTGCGCCTGAAGTGCCGGCTGGAGGAAGGCGCCGAACTGGATTCGGTCACGCCGGTCTGGCGGGGCGCCGACTGGTACGAGCGCGAGGTTTGGGATCTGTTCGGCATCCGCTTTCGCAATCACCCCAATCTGCGCCGCCTGTTGCTGCCCGAGGACTGGAGCGACCACCCCTTGCGCAAGGATTTCCCCGTGCACGGGCGCCGCTACGACTACGCAGAAGAGGGCGCACCATGAGGAACGCCGGGCCCGAACCGCCCGAAGAGTCCCCGGCCGGCGCCGCGCCCCGGCGACTCACGCTGAACATGGGGCCGCAGCACCCCTCCACGCACGGCGTGCTGCGGCTGGTGCTGGACCTGGACGGGGAGACCGTGGTGCGCGCCGAGCCCGAGATCGGCTTCCTGCACACCGGCATCGAGAAAGAGTTCGAGCAGAAGCTCTACCAGCAGGGCGTCACCCTCACCGACCGGGTGGATTACCTGGCGCCCCTCTCGAACAATCTTTGCTACTGCCTGGCGGTCGAGAAGCTGCTGGGGCTGGAGATCCCGCCCCTGGCCCAGTGGATGCGGGTCCTGCTCACCGAGTTGACCCGCCTGAACAGCCACCTGGTCTGGCTGGGCACCCACGCCCTGGACGTGGGCGCCATGAGCGTGTTCCTGTACTGCTTCCGGGAACGCGAGGACATCCTGCGCATCTTCGAGATGTTCTCGGGCCAGCGCATGATGACCAGCTACTTCCGCATCGGCGGGCTGGCCCTGGCGCCGCCGCGCGGCTGGCATCAGCCGGTCCGGCGCTTCATCGAGGCCTTCCCCTCCCGGGTGGACGAATACGAGGAGCTGCTCACCCGCAATCCCATCTGGCTGCGGCGCACGCAAGGCGTGGGGCGGGCGCCGCTGGAGGATTTGCTGGATCTGGGCGTTACCGGGCCCATGCTGCGCGCGGCCGGGCTGGCCTGGGACATCCGCAAGGCCGAGCCCTACTCGGGCTACGAACAGTTCCAGTTCGAGATTCCCACCCGGAGGGAGAGCGACGTCTACGCGCGGTATCAGGTGCGGCTGGAGGAGATGCGGCAGAGCGCGCGGATCGTCCGGCAGGCGCTGGAGGGGATGCCTTCGGGGCGGCACGCGGCCGAGGCCCCGCACGTCGTCCTGCCCGATCGCGAAAAGATGAAAACCGAGATGGAGGCCCTGATCTACCACTTCAAGCTCGTCACCGAGGGCTTCCGCGTGCCGCCCGGTGAGGTCTATCAGGCGATCGAGTCGCCGCGGGGCGAGCTGGCTTACTACATCGTGAGCGACGGCAGCGCCAAGCCCTGGCGGGTCTACATGCGCACGCCCAGTTTCGGCAACCTGCAATGCCTGCCCCGGATGATCGAAGGGGGGCTGATCGCCGACGTGGTGGCCGGAATGGGCAGCCTGGATTTCGTATTGGGAGACGTGGACCGGTGAAGTTCTCCGAAGCGACGGAAGCCAAACTCGAGCGCCTGCTGGCGGGCTTCCCGCCGGATCACAAGCGGGCGGCTTTGGTGCCCATGCTGCTGTTCATCCAGGACGAGGTCGGCGCGGTGACGCCCGAGGTCGTCGAGGAGGTTTGCCGCCGCCTTCAGATCGCGTCGCTGGAGGTCGAGGAAGTCCTCAGCTACTACTCGATGCTGCGCCGCAAGCCGGCCGGGCGCTACCACCTGCAAATCTGCACCAACATAAGCTGTATGCTGGTGGGAGGGGCGGAGCTGTTCGAGCACGCCTGCCGCAAGCTGGGCATCGGGCATCACGGGGTGAGCGAGGACGGCCTGTTCTCGCTGGAGGAAGTCGAGTGCATCGGCGCCTGCTGCTGGGCTCCGGCCATGCAGGTCAACTACGAGTACCGGCACCGGATGACCCCCGAGGAGTTCGACCGGCTCATCGAGCAGCTCCGGCGGAACGCCCCGTCCCAGGCCCCCGAGTGAGCCATGCTGCACCCGGAACCCCATCCCCTGGAAGTGACGCTTCTGACGCGGCGCTTCCGCCTGCCCAACTCAGCCTCCATTGAAGTCTACCTGGCCACCCAGGGCTACGAGGCGTTGCGCAAGGCCCTGGCCATGACGCCCGAGCAGATCATCGAGGAGGTCAAGAAATCCAACCTGCGCGGACGGGGCGGCGCAGGCTTCCCCACCGGCCTGAAGTGGAGCTTCGTGCCGCGCGGGACCTCGCGGCCCAAGTACGTGGTGGCCAACGCCGACGAAGGCGAGCCCGGCACTTGCAAAGACCGCCTGCTGATGGAGTACGATCCGCACGCTCTGATCGAGGGCATGCTGATCGCCGGCCGGGCGGTGGAGGCCTCGGCCGGCTACATCTACGTGCGCGGGGAGTACCGCTACCTGATCGAGATCCTGGACCGGGCGATTGAGGAGGCGCGCGGGCGGGGCTTGCTGGGGCGCGACATTCTGGGCAGCGGCTGGGACTTCGATCTGCACACGCACTCGGGCGCCGGCTCCTACGAGTGCGGCGAGGAATCGGCCCTGCTGGAATCGCTCGAGGGAAAGCGCGGCGTGCCGCGCATCCGCCCGCCCTTCCCGGCCACCGCCGGCCTGTTCGGCTGTCCCACCGTGCTGAATAACGTGGAGACCTTCTGCGCCGTGCCGGCGATCCTGCTGGGGGGTGGAGCAGCCTTCGCCGCGCTGGGCACGCCGCGCAACGGCGGCACGCGGCTGTTCGCCGTTTCGGGCCACGTGCGGCGGCCGGGCGTCTACGAACTGCCCATGGGTTTCAACCTGCTGCGCATGATCGAGGAAGTGGCCGGGGGAGTGCGCGAGGGCCGGAAGCTCAAGGCGGTGATTCCGGGCGGCTCCTCCTGCCCGGTGCTGCGGGCCGAGGAGTGCGATCTGGCCATGGACTTCGACAGCGTGGCGCGGGCCGGCAGCATGCTGGGTTCGGGCGGGGTCATCGTCATGGACGAGACGACCTGCATGGTGAAGGCGGCGGCGCGCATCCTGCGCTTCTACGCTCACGAGAGCTGCGGCTTTTGCACCCCCTGCCGGGAGGGCACCGCCTGGCTGGCCAAAGTTCTGGCCCGCCTGCACCGGGGCGGCGGGCGAGCCGAGGACATCGCGACCATCCGGGAGACGGCGCGCAATATGCTCGGCCGCACCTTCTGCCCGCTGGGCGATGCGGCCGCCATGCCGGCCCTGTCCTTCGTAGAGAAATTCCGGGAGGAGTTCGAGGCGCACCTGCAAGGAAGGCCCTGCCCCTTCGAGGAGGTCGCGGCGCATGCCTGAAGCGATCCGCTTGACCATTGACGGCCGCGTCGTGGAGGTCGAGCCGGGCACGCTGGTGATCGAGGCCGCCCGGCGGGCCGGCATCAAGATCCCGAGCTTCTGCTACTACGAAGGCCTTTCGCTGGCCGGGGCGTGCCGCATGTGCTTGGTGGAGGTCGAGAAGGCGCCCAAGCTGCAAACCGCCTGCACGCTGCTGGCGGCCCCGGGCATGGTGGTGAGGACCGACACTCCCCAGGTGGCCGAGGCGCGCCGGGCCATGGTCGAGTTCCTGCTCACCAACCATCCGCTGGATTGCCCGGTTTGCGACAAGGGCGGCGAGTGCGAGCTCCAGGACATGGCCTTCGCCTACGGGGCGGCCGAGAGCCGCTACGCGGAGGCCAAGTACCACGTTCCCGAGCGGCAGTTTTCTCCGGTGGTTTATTACGACCGGCCGCGCTGCATCCTCTGTTACCGCTGCGTGCGGGTGTGCGAGGAGGGCATGGGCGTGGGCGCGCTGGGGGTGATCAACCGCGGCGGGCGCAGCGAGATCGCGCCCAACCGCGGCGACCGGCTGGAGTGCGACGAGTGCGGCGCCTGCATTGACATCTGCCCGGTGGGCGCGCTCACCAGCGGCATGTACCGCTACCGCACGCGCCCCTGGGAAATGCAGCACGTGGGGACGATCTGCGCGCACTGCGCGGACGGTTGCAAGACCACGCTGGGCGTCTACCACAACGACATCATCCGGGGAAACAACCGGGATCGCTCGGGGATCAATGGCGAGTTCCTCTGCCTGAAGGGGCGCTACGCGTCCGACTTCGTGGATCACCCCGAACGGCTCCGCTCGCCCCTGGCCCGCCGCGACGGCCGGCTGGCGCCGGTCTCCTGGGCCGAAGCGCTGGCCCTGGCCGCCGAGCGCCTTCGCCGGGCGCTCAGCCGGGGCGGCCGGATCGGCATCGTCGGCTCCAACCACACTACCAACGAGGAGAACTACTACCTTCAAAAGCTCGCCCGGCAGGGTCTGGGCACGCACAACCTGGACCATCACCGGACTGGGGACGTCGCCGCGCTGATGGCGGCCCTCGCCGGCCGGGCCGGCGGCGAGGCCACCGTCGCCGACCTGTACACGGCGTGCGCCGTGCTGGTAGCGGGCAGCGATCTGGCGCAACAGCACCCCCTGCTTTCCTGGCAGATCCGGGCCAACCGGCGGCATCATCAGGCGCGCCTCTACGTGGTGACGCGCGGGCCGGTTCGCGAGGACCGCTACGCCGTGCGCTCCCTGCGCGTCGCCCCGGGCGGGGAATTGGAGGGCGTTCTCTCGCTGGCCGACGAGCTGAAGCGCGAACCGGAGTTGGTGGTGGTTTTCGGGGACGCCATTCAGGGAGGCGACGTCGCGCGCCTGGTCGAGTTCGGCGATTCGCTGGGCATTCCCGTCAAGTACGTCTGCCTAGTGGATTACTCGAACTCGCGCGGGGCGGCCGACATGGGCCTGTTGCCCGATTTGGGGCCGGGCTATCAGCCGCTGGCCCGGCCGGGCCTCAGCCTGGCGGAGATGCTGGCGGCCGAAGAGTTGGAGATGCTCTGGGTGGTGGGCGCCAATCCGCTCAAGGACGGGCGCCGCGCGCCCCCGGGCGCCTTCCTGCTGGTGCAGGATCTGTTCCTGACCGAGACGGCGCAAGCGGCCGACTTGGTGCTGCCCGCGGCTTCCGCTTACGAAAAGACGGGCACGGTGACCAACGTGTGCGGGCAGGTCCAGCGGCTTCGACCCGCCGTCAGCCGCAGCGGCGCCAAGACGGACCTGGAAATCTTCGGGCTGCTGGCGCGCCGGCTGGAGCTGGATTTGGGTCCGGCCACGCCCGAGGCGGTCCTCAAGGAAATCGCCGCCACGACGCCGGGCTACGACCTGCCGCTCGATCTGGTGGCGGCCGGGGTGAGCCTTCAAACCCGCCCGGTCGCGGGTGCCGCGGCTTCGCGCCGGGGCGCCGTGCGATCGGCCGGGGACACCCTGTTCACTTCGGGCACTTTGGGCCGCTACGCCGACATTCTCAGCCGGGTCGAGGAAGCCCCCGGCGGGCTCTACCGCGGGTGACCTCCATGGAATACTACCTGATTAGCGCGGCGAAGGCGGCGATCCTGATGGGCGGCCTGCTGCTGACCCTGCTGTACCTGCAATGGATCGAGCGCAAGGTGATCGCGCATGTGCAGGTGCGCATCGGCCCCTCCCGGGTGGGGCCCCACGGGCTTTTGCAGCCGGTGGCGGATTCCCTCAAGCTGCTGCTCAAAGAGGACCTGGTCCCGCCCCACGCGAACAAGTTTCTCTACTTGCTGGCGCCCTTCCTGGCGGTGACGCTTTCCCTGTTGTCGTTCGCGGTGATCCCCTTCGGGCCCGAGATCGAGGTGCTGGGCGTGCGCACGCGCATGCAGCTTGCCGACCTGGACATCGCGGTGCTGTTCGTGCTGGCGGTTTCCTCGCTCACCGTCTACGCGGTGGTGCTGGCGGGCTGGTCCTCCAACAGCAAGTATCCCCTGCTGGGCGGGCTGCGCAGCGCGGCCCAGATGATCAGCTACGAACTGCCGCTGGCGCTGGCGGTGGCGGCGCCGTTGCTGCTGGCCAACAGCCTGAACCTGCGCGAGATCGTCGAGCGGCAGGACGGTTTTTATTTAGGCCTGCTGCCCCGCTGGAACCTGCTGCGCTTGCCCGCCCCGCAGTTGCTGGGCTTCCTGCTGTTCGGCGTGGCGATGTTCGCCGAGACCAACCGCATCCCCTTCGATCTGCCGGAGGCCGAGAACGAACTGGTGGCCGGCTTCCACGCCGAGTACAGCGCCATGAAGTTCGCGGCCTTCTTCATGGCCGAGTACGCCAACATGATCACGGTCTCGGCCATGGCCACGCTGCTGTTCCTGGGCGGCTGGCTGCCGCCGCTGCCCGCCCGCTACGGGGCCGACCTGCTGCCCCCGCTGGCGGCGGCCGGGACGGGGGCGCTGGCCTTGTACCACGGCTTGCATCCGGCGCGCCCGCGCGACCGGCGCACGCTGCCCGCAGCGGCGGCCGCTTTCTTTGCCCTGGCCCTGCTGTTGCTGCTGCCGCCGCTGCGGCCCCTGCTGCTGCCGCCGTTCTGGTTCCTGGCCAAAGTGGGCCTGCTGCTGTGGGTCTTCATGTGGGTGCGCGGAACGCTGCCGCGCTTTCGCTATGATCAACTGATGCGCTTCGCCTGGGGCTTCCTGTTCCCGGCGGCGGTGCTGAACCTGCTGGCCACGGGCCTGCTGGTGGCTCTGTTCTAGGCATGCCATGGACGGTCTTCTGTTCTTGATCTTCGCGGCGATCGCGGTGGTCTCGGGGTTGAACGTGGTGCTTCAGCGCCAGCCGATCGCCAGCGCGCTGTCGCTGGTGGCGGTGATGGGATCGCTGGCCATGCTGTACCTGCTGCTGGGCGCGCAGTTCATCGCCGCCGTGCAGGTGATCGTCTACGCGGGCGCGGTGATGGTGCTGTTCGTGATGGTGATCATGCTGCTGAACGCGGGCCGGGAGCGCCCTGCGGGCGCCTCGCTGATGGCCTCGACGCTGGGCCTGCCGCTTCTGGCCGGACTGGCGGGCGCGCTGGGCTACGTGATCTTCCTGGCCTTTCCCGACCCGCAGCCGGTACGCTTCGGGCAGTTCCGCGAGGGCGGGGCGGCGCAGGTGGGCTACGCGCTGTTCACCCGTTATCTGCTGCCTTTCGAGCTGACCTCGGTGCTGGTGCTGATCGCCATCCTGGGCGCGGTGGTGCTGGCCTGGCGGGAGGTGCGCAAGTGAGCGCCGCGGGCGTGCCGCTGGCCTGGTATCTGGTCTTGGGGGCGATCTTGTTCGCCCTGGGCGCGGCGGGCTTCCTGTTCCGGCGCAACATCATCACCATGTTCATGGCCATCGAGCTGATGCTCAACGCCGTGAACCTGACCTTCGTGGCTCTGGCCTATTACTTGGGGCAGGTGGACGGCCTGGTGCTGGCGTTCTTCGTCATGGTGGTGGCGGCGGCCGAGGCGGCGGTGGGACTGGCCATCATCCTCACCGTCTTCCGCAACCGCGCTTCGCTCGGCATTGACGAGGTGCAATCGCTGAGGAACTGAAGCGATGCAGCAGCTCTGGCTGATCCCCCTGTTCCCGCTGCTCGGTTTCCTGCTCAACGGCCTGCTGGGGCGGCGGCTCTCGAAGGCCGCGGTCAACGCCGTGGCCATCGGCGCGGTGCTGGCCAGCTTCCTGTGGACCCTGAAGGTATTGGGGGCGCTCTGGCCGCTGGAGGCGCCGCACCTGGAGCGTTACTTCACCTGGATTCAAGCCGACCAGGCGCGCATCGGTTACGACCTGGCGCTGGACCGCCTGAGCGCCGTGATGCTGCTGGTGGTCACCGGCGTGGGCCTGCTGATCCACATTTACTCGGTCGGCTACATGGCGCAGGAAGGGGGTTACTACCGCTTCTTCGCCTACCTGAATCTGTTCATGTTCTTCATGCTGACGCTGGTGCTGGCGGCCAACTTCCTGCTGCTGTTCGTGGGCTGGGAAGGGGTCGGCTTGTGCAGTTACCTGCTGATCGGCTTCTGGTTCCTGAAGGCCAGCGCCAGCAACGCCGCCAACAAGGCCTTCATCGTGAACCGGGTGGGCGACTTCGGATTTTCTCTGGCCATCTACCTGATCTTCGTGAACTTCGGTTCGCTGGATTTCGCGCGGGTCTTCGCAGCCGTCTCCCGGCAGCCGGTGGAATCCGGCTTCGGGACGCTGACGGCGATCGGCCTGTTGCTGCTGATGGGGGCCACGGGCAAGTCGGCCCAGATCCCGCTCTACGTCTGGCTGCCGGACGCCATGGAGGGCCCCACGCCGGTGTCGGCCTTGATCCACGCCGCCACCATGGTGACGGCGGGGGTTTACATGACGGCGCGCTGCTCGGCGATCTATCTGCACGCCCCGGGCGCCCTGGAGGCGGTGGCCGTCGTCGGCCTGCTCACCGCTTCCTCGGCCGCCACCATCGGCATCACCCAGTTCGACATCAAGAAGGTTTTCGCTTACTCGACGATTTCCCAGCTCGGCTACATGTTCCTGGGGGCGGGCGTGGGCGCTTTCGGCGCCGCCATTTTCCACCTGTGGACGCACGCCTTCTTCAAGGCGCTGCTGTTTTTGGGCGCGGGCAGCGTGATCCACGCCCTGGGCGAGCAGGACTTGCGCCGGATGGGCGGCCTGCGCGCCAAGGCGCCCCTGACCTTCTGGACGCTGCTGTGCGCCGCCCTCTCGATCTCCGGCGTGCCCTTCACGGCCGGCTTCTTCAGCAAGGACCAAATCCTGCTGGCTGCGCATCAGCACGCGCCCTGGATGTACTGGCTGGGCACGCTGACCGCGGCCATGACCGCCTTCTATGTTTTCCGCGCGATCTTTCTGGCCTTCTTCGGGGCGCCGCGGGGCTGGCGGCATGCGCATGAATCGCCGCCGGTGATGACGCTGCCCCTGGCGGCGCTGGCCCTGCTTTCGCTGGCCGGAGGATACTTCGACGTCTCGGGCTTTCTGGCGCCCCTGTTCCCGGCCGCGGCCGGGCATCACGACCCGCGCCTGGTCTTCGTGGCGACGGGGGCGGGGCTGGCAGGCATCGCCCTGGCCTGGCTGTTCTACGTGGCGCGGCCCGGGCTGGCGGAGCGGGCCGCAGCCCGGCTGGGCGGCCTCTACCGGCTGGTTTACAACAAGTACTTCGTGGACGAGCTCTACGAGGCGGTCCTGCTGCGTCCGGTGGTGGAAGGCTCGCGCCGCCTGCTCTGGCGCAAGGTGGACGTCGGGCTGATTGACGGGGCGGTGAACGGCGTGGGGGCGCGGGCCTGCGGCGTGGGCGGCGTGCTGCGGCTGATCCAATCGGGCAACATTCGCAGTTACGCGGCCTGGGTGCTGTTGGGCTCGCTGGTGACGCTGCTGGCGGCCCTGGCGGGAGGCTCGCGATGAACCTGCTGGACGTGGTGCTGGCCCTGCCTCTGGCCGGTTTCCTGCTGCTGGCGGCGCTGCCGCGCGAGCGCGAGGAAGCCCTGCGCCGCCTGGCGCTGGCCGTGGCGCTGCTGGCCTTCCTGCTCTCGCTGGGTCTGGCCGCGGGGTATCGGGCGGGGGCGGCCGAGTTCCAATTCGTCACCGACGCCCCCTGGATCAGTCAGCCCAGGATTCGTTATCACGTGGGCCTGGACGGGTTGAGCCTCTGGCTGGTGCTGCTGACCACCCTGCTCACCCCGGTCGGCATTCTGGTCTCCTGGCGTTCGATCCGCCGGCGGGTGAAGGAATTCTACGCTCTGTTCCTGCTGCTGGAGTTCGGGCTGATCGGGGTCTTCGTTGCCTTGGATCTGGTCCTGTTCTACGTGTTTTGGGAGGTGTCCCTGGTGCCCATGTATTTCTTGATCGGGGTCTGGGGACATGAGCGGCGGATCTACGCCGCCGTGAAGTTCTTTCTGTTCACGATGGCCGGCTCGGTGCTGATGCTGGCCGGAATCATCTACTTGTACACTTACGCCGGGACGTTCGACTATACGGAGTTACTCCGCTTGCAAGGTTCGGGTGCACTCCATTTCCGCCGGACGGAAGGGTGGCTGCTGTTTCTGGCCTTCTTCATCTCCTTCGCCATCAAGGTGCCCCTGTTCCCGCTGCACACCTGGCTGCCCGACGCACACGTCGAGGCGCCCACGGCCGGCTCCGTCATGCTGGCCTCGGTCATGCTCAAGATGGGCTGCTACGGGCTGCTGCGCTTCTCGCTGCCCCTGTTTCCGCAGGCCGCCCGGGATGGCGCTCCCTGGATCGTGGCCCTGGCCATCGCCGGGATCATCTACGGCGCGCTGGTGGCCCTGGTGCAGCCCAACATGAAGAAGCTGGTGGCTTACACTTCGGTGAGCCACTTGGGCTTCGTGGTGCTGGGTATTTTCACCTTCACGCCGCTGGGGCTGGACGGCGCGGTCTACCAGATGATTAACCACGGCATCTCGACCGGAGGGCTGTTTATCCTGGTGGGCTATCTCTACGAGCGGCGGCATTCCCTGGAGATCGCCGATTACGGCGGCGTGGCCACGCCCGCTCCCAACCTGGCGGCGGTCTTCATGATTACCGCGCTGGCCAGCGCGGGTCTGCCCGCGCTCAACAACTTCGTGGGCGAATACCTGGTGCTGCAAGGCGCGGCCCAGGCGGACTTCCGCTGGGCGGCGCTGGCCGCCACGGGCGTGATTCTGGCCGCCGGTTACATGCTCTGGCTGTATCAGCGGGTGTTCTTCGGACCCGCGCCGGCGGCGGTCCGCCAGCAGGTCTACGATCTCGGCCGGCGGGAGTGGACGGCGATGCTACCGCTCGTGGCGCTGATGGTCTGGCTGGGAACGGCCACGGAAACCTTCCTGCCCGCCATCCGCCAGACGAACGCGCGGATCCTCGAGCAAACCCGCAGCAACGTGGAGGTGCGCGTCGAGCTGCGCCGGCCGGCGCCGGAGGTGGCGCGGTGACTGCGGCCGGCTTGCTTCCCGGCGGGGTCGAGTTCCTGCGGCTGCTGCCCGAAATCCTGCTGGTGCTGGCGGGCACGCTGGTGATGGTGCTGGAAGGGATCGGGGGGCGCTGGCGAGGTCCCGTGCTGGCGCGCCTTTCCCTGGGCGCGCTGGCGGCCGCGCTGGCTGCGACGGCCGTAGCCCACCGCCATCCGGGGCCGGCTTTCAGCGGGCTGGCGGCGAGCGACGGCTTCGCCACGTTCTTCCGCGTGGTGGTGATCGCGGCCGGCGGTCTGGTGGCCCTGTTCTCGGGGCCGTACCTGCGCCGCGAGTCCGCGGAGCGGGGCGAATACTACGCGCTGCTGTTGTACTCGGTGGCCGGCCAGTGCCTGATGGCCTCGGCCGCCGAGCTGATCGTATTGTTCATCGCCCTGGAGATCTCCTCGATCGCCAGCTACGTGCTGGCCGGGTACCTGCGCAGCGACCGGCGGGCCAACGAGGCGGCGGTGAAGTATTTCCTGCTGGGCTCCTTCGCCACGGCCTTTCTGCTGTACGGCGTGGCGCTCATTTACGGAGCGACCGGCGGCACGCGGCTGGCGGATATCCGGCAGGCGCTGGCCGGCCCGCTGCCCGCGCCCGGCGCGCTGGTGGCGGCGGCGGCCGCGCTGATGTTCGTGGGCTTCGCCTTCAAGGTCTCGGCCGCCCCTTTCCAGGTCTGGGCCCCGGACGTCTATCAAGGGGCGCCCGCGCCGGTGGCGGCCTTCCTTTCGGCCGGGCCCAAGGCGGCCGCCTTCGCCGGGTTGTTGCGCGTGTTTCTGACCGCCTTCGAGCCGGTGAGCGAGCAATGGGAGGGGATCGTCTGGGCCTCGGCGCTGGCCACCATGATCATCGGCAACTTCGCCGCCTTGCTGCAATCCAACATCAAGCGGCTGCTGGCCTATTCTTCGATCGCCCACGCCGGTTACGTGATGGTGGCCGTGGCCGCGCACTCCGCGGTGGGCACGGCCGCGGCGATGTTCTATCTGGCGGCCTACGTCGCCATGAACGTGGGCGCCTTCGCGGTGGTGAGTTACTTCGCCCGCCAGGGTGAACGCTACGTGAACGTGGAAGACCTTGCGGGACTGGGCTGGCGCCAGCCGGCCGCGGCCGCGCTGCTGTCCCTGTTCTTGCTCTCGTTGATCGGCGTTCCGCTGACCGGCGGGTTTTTCGGCAAGTTCTATGTGTTCAAGGCTGCCCTGGAGGCCAGGCTGGTCTGGCTGACGGTGCTGGGGCTGCTCAACAGCGCGGTGGCCGCTTACTACTATCTGCGCGTCATCGTCGTCATGTACATGCAAGAGCCCGGGGAAGCCGTAGCCGACCTGCCTGCACCCGGCCCCGCCCTGAAGGCGACTCTGTGGGCCTCGGCCCTGGCCACCCTGATCCTGGGAATCTTTCCCTCGCGCGTGCTGGAGTTCGCCGCCTCGGCCGCGGCGCTGGGCCGCTGACGTCGGCCGCCAGCTCAGGCGTGCGCCGGCGGCGCCTGCTCGCAAACTTCCCGGTAATAGCTTTCGTATTGGGGGATGATGAGGGTCGAACAGAAGCGCGTCTGGGCCGTGAGGCGAGCGGCGGCCGAGATCCGGCTGTAGAGCGCGGGGTCGGTGAGCAACTCGATCACCCGGGCCGCCTGCGCCCGGATGTCCCCCACCGGCTCGAGGAAACCGTCCGCTCCGTGGGTCACCAGCTCGGGCAAGCCGCCCACCCGCGTCGCCACGGGCGGCACGCCGCAGGCCATGGCCTCCAGCGCCGCCAGCCCGAAGGATTCCAGTTCGCTGGGCAGCAACAGCACGTGAGCCAGGGGAATGAGCCGTTCGACATGGCTCTGCTTGCCCAGGAAAGTGACGTGCTTCTCCACGCCCAGCTCCTCGGCCAGATTCTGCGCCGGCGTATACTCCGGCCCGTCGCCTACCATCACCAGATGGGCGGGCGCCTGGCGCCGCACTTCGGCCAGAATCCGGATGCAATCAGAGACGCGCTTCACCGGCCGGAAGTTCGACAGGTGCAGCAACACCTTCTCGCCCTGGGGCGCCAGGCCGCCGCGGGCCCGCCGCTCCGGGTCCGGCTGGTAGAGGTCGCAGTTGACGAAGTTGGTGATGACCCGGATCCGGTTGCGCACGCGGAAGACCTCCAGGGTGCGCCGCTTCAGATACTCGCTGACCGAGGTGACGCCGTCGGAGTGCTCGATCGAGAAGCGCGTGATGCGGTGGTAGGAACGGTCGGCGCCCACCAGCGTGATGTCGGTGCCGTGCAGGGTGGTGACGAAGGGCAGGCGGCGGGGTTCGAGCATCTGCTGGGCCAGCAGCGCGGCGATGGAATGCGGGATGGCGTAGTGCACGTGCAGCAGATCCAGCCGGTAATGCTCGGCCACTTCCGCCATGCGGGAGGCCAGGGCCAGGCTGTAGGGGGGAAACTGAAACAAGGGATAGGTCGAAACCTCGACCTCATGGTAGTGGATGCGAGGGGTGCCGGGATCCAACCGGATCGGATTGGCGTAGGTGATGAAGTGCACTTCGTGCCCCCGGTTGGCCAGCTCCAATCCCAGCTCGGTGGCCACGATTCCGCTGCCCCCGTAAGTCGGATAGCACGTCATGCCGATCCGCACGCTTCCAGGCTAGCAGAGAGGCGGGCCGGCCCGTCCGGCGTGCTAGGCTCGTAAGGAGGCGGCATGCCGCGCCGAAGCAGTCCGCGACCGCTGGAGGGAGAGGCTCTGCTGGCTTACGCCCTGCGGGCTCTGGCCGGCCGCGCCCATTCGGTGGGGGAATTGCGCGAGAAGCTCCGCCGCCGGGCCGCCCATGCCGAAGAGGTCGAGGCGATCCTCCGCCGCCTGCGCGAGCAGGGCTATTTGGACGACCGGCGGCTGGCCGAAGGCTACGCCGCCGCGCGCCTGGAAAACGAAGGGCTGGGGAAGATCCGCGTCCTGGCCGACCTGCGCCGCCGCCGGGTCGCCCCCAAGCTCGCCGAGCGCGCGGTCGAACAGGCCTACCGCGACACGGACGAAACCCGGCTCATCGAGGACTTCCTGCGCCGCAAGTACCGCAAGACGCCGCTGGAAGCAGTGCTGGCCGAACCCAAAGGCCTGGCCGGCGCCTACCGCCGCCTGCGCGCCGCCGGTTTCCGCGCCTCGGCCGCCTTGGCTGCGCTGCGCCGTCTGGCCCGCGACCCGGAGGCGTTGGACGCTCTGGAGGACGCCGAAGAGGACTGATCCTGCGCCTCCCGCCGCTTTTCTCTGCCGCACAACCGGCCGCCCCCGCTGCACCGGATGGGAATCTTGGAACACAATAGGGGACATGACAGTCCGATTGCCTGCGCTTGTGCTGGCCACGCTGGCGGCCGGCCCGGCGGTTTTGGCGCAGCCCGCCGCGCCCGGAGTAAGCCAGGTCGGAGTCTACGGGCCATGGCTCGCCGACAAAGTGCTGGGCGAGGGTCCGGCGCGTTTGTCGTTTCGCTCCGGCCGATGGCGCAGCGTCGAGCAGTGGCGGCAAGCGGCGCGGAAGCGCGCGCTGGAATGCATCGCGCCCGTGGATCTCGGCGGCCCGCCGGCGGTCACCGTCACCGGGCGCACGGTCTATGACGGGCTGGAGATCGAGTTTCTCTCCTGGCAGTTGCCGGCCGGCCCCAGGACGGAGGCGGTGCTGCTGAAACCCGCCGGGGCGCGCGGCCGGCTGCCGGGCATTCTAGCCCTGCACGATCACGGGGGCAACAAATTTCTGGGCTGGCGCAAGATCGCCCGGACCGACGCGAACCCGTGGCCCATCCAAGAGAAACATCAGGCGCACTACTACGGCGGCGCGGCCTGGGCCAACGAGATCGCCAAACGGGGTTACGTGGTGCTGGTGCACGACACGTTCCCCTTCGCCAGCCGCCGGGTCCTGGTGAAAGACGTGCCGCCGCGCATCCGAGCGGGCGGGGTAGACCCGGCGCCCGAGGATTCCGAAGGGATCGGGAAATACAACGCCTTCGCCGCGGCGCACGAACATATCATGGCCAAGAGCCTCTTTTCGGCCGGAACCACCTGGCCCGGCGTGTACCTGGTGGAGGATCAGAAGGCGCTGGACGTTCTGTGCCGCCGCCCGGAGGTGGACCCCGAGCGCATCGGCTGCGCCGGGCTGTCGGGCGGCGGGATGCGCACGGTCTTCCTGGGAGGACTGGACGACCGCATCCAGGTGGCGATCGCCGTCGGCTTCATGACCACCTGGCGGGATTTCCTGCTCGACAAGGCCTTCACCCATACCTGGATGACTTACGTCCCGCTGCTGCCCAAGGACCTGGATTTCCCGGAAATCCTCGCCTTGCGCGCCCCCCGGCCGACGATGGTGCTCAACTGCCGGGAAGACCCGCTGTACACGCTGCCCGAAATGCAGCGCGCCGACGCCATCATCGCCGAAACCTTCCGGCTGGCCAAAGCGCCCGAACGCTACCGGGCCCTCTACTATGACGGCGGCCACAAGTTCGACCGGGCGATGCAGGCGGACGCCTTCGATTGGTTCGACCGTTTCTTGAAAGGCGGCGCCGCAAGCCGCTGAGGGCCGCCCGGCCCGACTCGAGCCCTCCGTCCGCTCCCCTCAGGAAGCCAGGGCGGCCTGAAGCATCGCCCGGGCGTAGGCCACGTTGTAGACGATCCCGGCGTAACCCCCGCCGCCGGGGTAGCCCCGGATCGGCCCGCGCTCCCGGTCGTAATCCAGAGCCCGCGGATGTTCGGGATAAATGACCCCGGTATATTTGCCGCGCACCAGCTCCTTCATCACCGCGAACATATCCACCTGGCCTTCGTCCGGAAACACCTCGGCGTATTTCTCGTAGGGCTTCCTCACGCGGACATTGCGGAAATGCACGTGGTTGATCCGCTTCCGGCTCAAGAAGTAGCGGCAGACTTCGACCGGATCTTCGCCCATCTCCCGAGTTACTCCGCAGTCGTAAGTGATGCCGTTGGCCGGACTGGGAACGATCTCGATCAAACGCTTCCAGCCCGCCACCGTCCCCATGATCTGCCCGGAGCCCCGGCTGAGCGGCGCGGGCGGATCGTTGGGGTGCAGGGCCAGGCGCACGCCCGCCTTCTCGGCTTCCGGCACCACCGCCTTGAGGAAGTAAGTGATGTTCTTCCACATTTCCTCCAGGCTGTGGGCCCCCACCTCCGGCAGCGGCGGCAGGTCCTTCATCCGGTCGTAATCGAAAGCGGTGTAACCCGCCCCCGCCCTGCCTGTCTCTTCATAGTAACCTTCCATGGCCCGGTGCGCGTAGAAATTGTACTCGATGACCGGCAGCCCCACTTTGCCGGCCGCGCGGATGGATTGAATCACCTTTTCGATTTCCTCGTCCCGCCCCGGCCGGCCGTAGAGCGTGTTGCGGAAACCCGAAATCATGAGATTGCACAGGGTGAGCCCGTGGGCCTTCAGGCGCTCGATCTGCTCGCGCAGTTCCTGCTCCTGCCAGGGGATGCGCGGGCCCCCGGTCAGCACATAGTCCACGCCGAGCTGCTTGATGCGGCGCCAGCCGGCTTCTGCGCCGGCGGGGCCGCCGCCTCCGTCCCAGGCGCCCAGGCAGAGCTTCGGGGTGTCCGGACCTTCCACGATCGGCCAGGCCTTGGCCGCCGCGGATGAAACCGAAGGCGCCCAAGCGGCCGCACCGGCCGCCTGGATGATGCTTCTGCGAGAAAGCTTCACAGTGGCCACCATGCCCTCCGCGATGCGAAATGCCGGAAAGGCACAGTATACGCCCGCTCAGCCGCCCCCAGCGACCGGCCGCGCCCCGCAAGCCCCATACCCGATCGTCGCTTGACTTGGCTCGCCCGCCGTCCTAGACTCAAACCAACCGGCGCTCGCGGCCCGGCTTTTGCGGGCTGCGGCCCGGCAATTTACGATTCAATGGGAGGATCGCCGATGGCTTGCAAGACGCCGAAGAAGGCGGCCAAGAAGGCCACCAAGAAGAAGTAGCCGGTTTCGGGGGCGCCCTGCGCGAGCCGCTGCCGTCCGCGCAGGGCGCGATCCCGCCCTCAGAGGGGCAAGGACAAGCGATCGCCCGTGCGCTTCTGCCACTGCCGGATCTTGGCGCTCAAGCGGCCGGCCTCCGGGTGGGGGTAAAGGTTCCGCATCTCGAAGGGATCGCGCCGCCGGTCAAGCAGCATCGAAACGTCGCCGTCGTGCAGGACCAGTTTCCAGCCCTCGGGCGTGATCACCGTGCGCCCGTTGGGTCCTCCCTCGGAGGGGTCTTGCGTCCACTGGATGAAAACGTCCTCCGGCGGGCGATCGCCCCGCAGGAAGCCCAACAGGCTCCGCCCGTCCAGGCCCGGGTCGCGGGCGCCCATCAACTCCAGCAGGGTGGGGACCAGATCAATATGGCTCACCGGATGCTCGATGCGCTGCGGCCGGGCCTGCGCGAACGGCGCCCGCAACAACAGCGGCACGCGCACCGCCTCCTCGTACATCACGCTCTTGGCCATCAGGCTGTGCGAGCCCATCATTTCGCCGTGGTCCGAGGTGTGGACTACGACGGTGTTCTCGGCCTGGCCGGAAACCTCCAGGGCCCAAAGAATACGGGCGAAAGCCTGATCCACCAGCGAGCACAGGCCGGCGTAATTGCGCTGCATGCGCTGCCAGCCTTCCGGCCTCTGTAAGTCAAAACCCTCGGCGCCGGCTGCGAATTTCCGGCGCCGGTTCTTGTAGGCTTCCGGCTCCGGGCCTTCCGGAATGCCGGGATAGTTGGGAGGCAACGGCGTCTCCTGTTCGCTGTGCAGGTCGTTCAGCGCGCTCGAAAACGGCGTGTGGGGTTCCAGCGTGTTGACGTAAAGGATCCAGGGCTCGGCGCGGTGTTCGAGGATGAACCTTACCGCCTCCTGGGCCAGGAACGAGGGCTTGGAATGCTCGACCGGCAAGGTGGTGGCGAAGCGGCGGCTGAACGAACCGGAGCTGTCCGGCTGGTAGCCCAGGCGCAGCAGGAACTGATGGTAGGAGCTGCGGGCGGAGCGATCGCGGCCCGGTGAGAAGTAGCGGTTGTAGATGTCCTCGATCGAGACCCAGTGCTGGAAGCCGTGCTGGGCGAACAGTTCGTCGCCCAGGTGCCACTTGCCCATGTAGGCGGTGCGGTAAGAGGCGTCGCCCAATAGCTCGGGCAGGGTTTTGGTCTCCGGCTTCAAGGGGATGTTGTTGCGCACGCAGCCGTTGCGGTGGGGCCACAGGCCGGTCAGCACCGAAGAGCGGCTGGGCGTGCAGACCGGCTGGGTGACGTAGCAGCGGTCGAAGACCACGCTCTCGGCGGCCAGCCGGTTGAGCGCGGGAACGCGGTAGCGGTGGTTGCCGTAGGCAGCCAGGGTGTCGGCGCGCTGCTGATCGGTCCACAACGCCAGCAGATTGGGCTTGTCGCCCGGCTTGCGGGCGGCGCGCAGCACGGCCGGGCCGGCCGCCAAAGCGGCCAGGCCCTCCAGGGCGGTGCGTCGGGTGATCATCACCCGGACAGTCTACCTCTATCCGGGCGCGCGGCGATCGCCCAACTCGGCTTCGACCGCGCGGGCGATCCGGGCCGCAAAGGCCTCCACCGCTTGGGCATCCGGCCCTTCCACCATCACGCGCACCACAGGCTCGGTCCCGGAGAAGCGGACCAGGACCCGCCCGGCCGGGCCGAAGGCCTGTTCGGCGGCGCGGATCGCCTCGGCCACCGCGGGCAGATCCTCCAGCGCGCGGCGGCGGCGCACGCGCACGTTGACCAGGCGCTGCGGATAGAGTTCCAGCTCGGCGGCCAGCGAGTCCAGGCGGCGCCCGCTCTCCCGAAGGATCTCCAGCACCCGGAGCGCGGTCAGCAAGCCGTCGCCGGTGGTGGCGTATTCCAGAAAGATCACGTGTCCGGACTGCTCGCCGCCCAGCACGGCGCCGGTGCGCAGCATTTCCTCCAGCACGTACTTGTCGCCCACCGGCGTTCGGATCATGCGGATGCCGCGGGCCTCCAGCGCGCGCTCCAACCCGAGGTTCGACATTACGGTAGCGACCACCGTCGGACGGCCTCCGGGGCCGGTCAGCCGGCCTTGCGCGTGCCAGCGCAGGGCAGCCATCAGCAGCACGGCGTCGCCGTCCACCACGCGGCCGTCGGGAGCGACGAAGATCGCGCGGTCGGCGTCGCCGTCGAAGGCCACCCCCAGATCCGCTTTCTCGGCCAGGACCAGGCGGCGCAACCCGTCCACGTGCAAGGCGCCGCAGTCGCGATTGATATTGCGCCCGTCGGGTGCGCAGCCGATGGCCACCACCCGTGCGCCCAGGCGTTCGAACAGCTCCGGGGCCAGGGCTGCGGCCGCGCCATTGCCGCCATCGAGCGCCAGTTTCAGGCCTGCGAGCGAATGCGGGAAGGTACTCGCCAGGTATCGCTCGTAACGCCGGCCCAGCTCGGGCTCGGCGGCCAGCGCGACCGACGCCGCCTCCCCGCCGCTCTCCAGCCACTGGAAGATCCGTTGCTCGATGGCGTGTTCCTGCGCATCGGGCAGTTTGTAGCCCGAGTGTCCGAAGACCTTGATGCCGTTGTCCTGGTAAGGATTGTGGGAGGCCGAAATCATCACGCCGGCCGCGAAAGAATCGGTGCGGGTCAGGTAGGCGACGCCCGGCGTGGTGATGACGCCCGCAAACCGCGTGCGGACCCCGGCTCGCGCCAGCCCGCCGGCCACCTGCGCCGCCAGCCAGGGGCCGGACTCTCGCGTATCCATGCCCAGGAGGACTTCCGCCTGCCCGGCTGAGTCGCTCACCGCTTCGCCCAGGGCCACGCCCAGCGCGTGCGCCGTGCGGGCGTCCAAGGGGAACTCGCCGGCCACTCCCCGAATGCCGTCGGTGCCGAACAGGCGGCGGCGCGCCACCCCGCCCCTCTTGCCAGGCCTACCGGTGGGGCTCGGTCCCTGCATCGCCGGCACTCACGAGCTTGACCTGTACCTTGACCACCCCGGCGTTCTCCAGTCGGACCTCCGCATCCCGGACGAACACGTGGCTGTGATACTGCTGCACCTCGGCGGTTTCGACCGGCTCGATCGGGTCCGTCTCGACGAAATCTACCCGGTGGACCCGACTTTCCGGACCCAGGATGGCCACCTCGGCCGGCTCGACCCGCTGAAACTCGATCCGCCAGCCCGGCCTCAGTCCGGCGAAATGCGGCCGGACGGGCACAACCCGGCGAACGCGGCGATCAAAGCGCAGGCGCACTTGGGCAGGCGCGGCCCGAACCAGATTGAGCCCCGCCGGCAGCTTCACCTGATCGGCCGTGATGCTGAAGGTGCGCTCGCCCGGGCGGTCAATCCCGGCCAGATCCAGCACCACCGCGGGCGAGGACTGCTCGAAGTTCCGCACCCGCGCCGAAGGACCCCGCACCTCCAATCGCACCCGCTCGGCCGGCTCCGGCACGATCTCCAGCTCGGCCGGGACGTTCACGTACTCGATCGGGGCCGAAATCGAAGTGACCAGCTCGGGACTGCCCACGAAGGTCAGCCAAAGGGCCAACGCCAGGGCCAGGGAAAGCAGCTTCCAGCCGAGATTTTCCAGCAGCCACCGCCTCATCACCGCCCGGCGCCCTGGCGCGAGGCCGGCGCCTCCTCCCACCCTTTCTCGCTCTCGCCGGCCGCTGCCGGCAGCGCCCGCGGGCGAAGCTGGTAGCCGAAGTGCCGGGCAATGCGCTCCTCGACCTGTTCGAGCGTCAGATTCAGCTCGATCTTGCCGAAGGCCGCCGCCGAGATGCGCCCGGTCTCCTCGGAAACCACCAGCGTCAGCGCGTCGCTTTCTTCGGTGATGCCGATCGCCGCGCGGTGCCGGGTTCCCAACTCGGCCGCCACCGCCGGATTGGTGCTCAGGGGCAGGAAGCAGGCGGCGGCGGCGATCCGGTCGCCTTGAATGATCACCGCCCCGTCGTGCAGCGGGCCGCCCGGCTGGAAAATGCTCAACAGCAGATCGCGCGTCAGGGCGGCGTCCAGCAACTGGCCGCTCTCGACGAAGGTCCGCAGGCCCATGTCCCGCTCCAACACGATCAGGGCCCCGAACTTGCGCTGGCTCAGCCGGCTCAAGGCCCACAGGACTTCATCGGTGGATTCGCGCCGCTGAAGCCGGCCGCCCAATCCCAGCCAGCGGCGCCGCCCGATGCGAGCCAGCGTGCGCCGGATCTCGGATTGAAACAACACGATCAGGGCGATGGCCGTGTACGGCACCAGGTTGGCCAGGATCGAACGGACCAGCTCCAAGCCCAGCCAGATCGAACCCAGATACACCAGCAGCAGGACTCCCAGGCCGGCCAGCACTTGCGCGGCGCGCGTGCCGCGCACTACCAGAATAAGTTGGTAAATCAGGAAGGCTACCACCAGAATATCCACCACCGCCGTGAAGGTCAGCTTGGGTAGCGACGAGGTCAGCGGTGGAAGCGCAGCGGGCATAAGCCGGCCCTACCATTATCGCAGGCCGGCGGGCGCCTGGGCCGCAGCGGGGCCCAGGTCCGCTCAGGCCCGGGCCGCTAGCAGCACCCGCGAAGGATAGAAGGCCTGCCGCACCGAGCGCTCCCCGATCAGGCGTAACCGGGCGGCGTGCAGCAACTCGGGAAGCTGCCGGCTGACGGGCCGGCCCCAGAAGGCCGGCGCCAATTGCCCGGCCAGACGGTAAAGCCGGTCGAAGCCGCGGCCGTCCTCGCCGATCGCGACCAGAGTCAACGCCCCCCGCAGGCGCAGCACCCGCCGCATTTCCCCCAGGGCGCGCAGAATGTCTTCCGGCGCCAGCAGCTCGAGCAGGTAACAGCAAATGACGGCGTCGAAGGACTCGTCGCGGAAGGGCATCCAGCGCGCATCCACCGCCTGGCAGTAAGCCCGGACCCCGGGAAAGCCGCGCCGGATCTGGCGGTGGGTGCGGGCCGCCATCCGGGGCGAAAGATCCACGCCCACCGTCCATCCGGCCGGGTTGGCGCGCACCAGCCGGCGAAACATTTCGCCCGAGCCGGTGGCCACCTCTAACACCCGCATTCCGTCCCGAATACCCGCCATCTCCAGCGCGCAGCAGTGCGCCCGGGAGTGGAACAACAAGGCGGGCAACGGATAGACGGCGGCCAGCCGGTCATAGATCCGCCGGGTGCGCGCCGCCATGCTGCGCGACGAGCCGTCTCCGCCTTCCCCGGAGAAAAGGGGCGGCCCTGCGGAGCGCTCGGCCGGCCGGGGGGAGGGGGGCCGGGCGCCGGGCACGCCCGAGTCGCCGCAGGGAGGCCAAGAGGATCTCCTCATGCCGGCTCGCAAGAAGGGCGGCTCAGGCAAGCTGCGCCACGTCGGCCTGTAATTCAGGCATTTCGATTTGAACGCGGGTGCCCTGGCCGGGCTTGCTGTCAATCCACATGCGGTAATCGGAGCCGAAGAGCACTTTGAGCCTCTCGTTGACGTTGCTGACGCCGATGCCCTCCTCCAGCAGGGTGGCCAGACGGGCCTCGGGGATGCCTACCCCGTCATCCTCCACCAGCAGATGCAGGCGCCCGTCCTTCAAGAAGGCGCGCAGCCGGATGGTGCCGCCCTCGATTTTACTGGACAGCCCGTGCCGCACGCAATTCTCCACCAGCGGCTGGAGCAACATGCTGGGCACCAGCCGATCCAGGGCGGCCGGGTCCACTTGCTTGTCGAAACGCAGCTTGTCGCCGAAGCGCACCATCTCGATCGAGAGATAGTCCTCGATGAAGTCCACCTCCTCGGCCAGGGCGTTGAAATTGTCGTGCCGGCGCAGCAGGCGGCGCAGGATGCTGGAGAGCTTGTAGAGCACGGCGCGCGCCTGATCGGGATCGGTGCGAATCAGGGAGGAGACCGTATTCAGGGTGTTGAACAGGAAATGCGGATTGATCTGGCGGCTGAGAGCGTCCAGGCGGGCCTGAATCAGCAGGCGCTGCTGCTCTTCGAGCTTCCGCTCGTTGCGGGTGTTGTTCCAGATCTTCAGCGGCAGCGTGACGGCGAACACCGTGGTGACGTAAACCGCCGCTTCGGTCAGCGGATGGGGCCGCGGCCAGGTGGGCCGGATGGCGAACACCCAGCGGGGGAAGAAGTGATCCAGCGTCAGGCGCAGAAACTCGCTGCTCAAGATGGCCAGCAGGAAAAACATCTGGAAAGCCGCCCGGGCGTGCTCGTGATTGCGCCGGAAGAAGCGGTAAATGCGCAAGTCCAGGAAGGGCGAGAAGCGCCAGATCTGTTCGGTGTCCGGGGCGCAATTGCGCAGCAGGCCGCCCAGAGCGCCGACCCCGGCCAGCAGGGGCAGCGTCAGGTATTCGTGCTTGAGCATGGCCGGGATCGAAATCAGCGCGCCCGAGAGCAGCCCGGTCACGTAACCTCCCAGCAGGCCGGCCAGCAGACTGGCCTCCAGGCCCAGATCCACCGCCTGATAGACTCCCCGGGTGACGATCCGGATCGTGGCCCCGGCCCCGAAAATGCTCGCGAAGCTCAGGGCCAGCAGCAGCCGCTGGTTCAGCGTGCGCTGCTCGCGCATCAACATGCGCTGGAAGGCGCCCGAGCGCGCCAGGAAGCTGGCCAGCAGGGTCACCACGCCCAGCTTCACCAACAGAACGATCAAGTATTGCTCCAGCGCCATCTTCCGGCTGCGCTCGCCTGCCGCTGTTCATTATAATGAAAGCTATCGGCCCGACATTCCGCTGATGTCGCAGGACGGCTCAAGGCACGGATTCCGCAAGGTGGCCGAAGCCGACTTTCCCAGCCGCTTCGGGCACTTCCGCATCTACGGTTTCGAAGAGCGCCGCGGGGGCGCCGTCGAAGAAGCCGTGGTGTTGAAGATGGGCGAGCTGTCCGGCGACCCGCCTCCCCTGGTGCGCATCCATTCCCAGTGCCTCACCGGGGACGTCTTCCACAGCCTGCGCTGCGACTGCCGGAGCCAGCTCGAAATGTCGCTGGACCGCATCGCCGAGGAGGGACGCGGTTTGCTGATCTACGAGCACCAGGAAGGCCGCGGCATCGGCCTGCTCAACAAGCTGCGCGCCTACCAGTTGCAGGACCAAGGGTCCGACACCGTCGAGGCCAACCGCCAGCTCGGCTTCCAGCCGGACCACCGCAACTACCGCTTGCCCGCCAGAATCCTGGCCTACTTCGGGGTTTCCGCCGTACGCCTGCTGTCGAACAACCCGGACAAGATCCGCGCCCTGGAAGCGGCGGGCATCCGGGTGATCGAGCGCGTCCCCTGCCAGGCCGAGCCGGTGGATTCGATGGCCGGCTACCTGCGAACCAAGAAAGAGAAACTGGGGCACCTGCTGGAAGGGCTCTGAGGCGGGGCGCCGCTCAACCGAGCAGCTCGCGCAGATCGCAGACCCAATAGTCGGGACGGCGGCGAGCCAGCTCGGCCGGGTCGCCGTAGCCGTAACGGACGGCGCAAGTCCGCACGCCGGCGCGCCGCCCGGCCTCCATATCGGCCGGGGAGTCGCCCACCAGCAGGCAGTCTTCCGGGCGCGCTCCCAGGGCCGCCAGGGCGGCGTGAATCACGTCGGGCGCGGGCTTGGGCGGGAAACCGTCGGTGCCCTGCGGATGGTCGAAGTACTCCAGCAACCCGAATTGTTCCAGCACCGCGCGGACCGTGGCGGTGCTCTTGATGGTGGCGGTGGACTTGCGTCCTCCCAGGGCGGCCAGAGTCTCGCGCACGCCCGGATAAACCCGCGTCAGGCGGTGGCCGCGGGCCGGGTAAATCTGCCGGTATCGCTCGATGAGTTGCGCGCGCTGCTGCTGGCTGGAGTCGGGCAGCAGGTCGCGGAACATTTCCTCCAGGTGCACGCCGATGTAGCGCCGGAGGCGGTCGTCGCTGAGGCCGTTGACGGGTTGGCCCCGGAGGACCTCGCGCACCGCGGCGCAGATGTCGGCAGCCGAGTCCAGCAGGGTGCCGTCCACGTCGAACAGGTACACAGGGAAGCGGCGCATGGCGTCTCGGAAAGCAACCGGCCGGCGGCCCGTCAGGCCGGCTGAGGCCGTTCGCCCTCCCGCAGCCCGGGCACCAGGCGGCCTTCCGGTTTCAGCACCTGCTGGGTCTCGCCCCGCTCGCGCGGCGGGCCGGCATGCCAGGCGGGCAGATCGCGTCCCTCGATGAGGGCCTTGATTTCCTCCCCTTCCAGGACTTCGCGTTCCAGCAGCGCTTCGGCCACCCGGACCAGCCCGTCGGAGCGCTCCTCGATGATCTCGACGGCGCGCCGGTAAGCCCGCTCGACCAGCTTGCGGACCTCCTCGTCAATCTTGATGGCGGTGGCCTCGCTGTAGTCGCGGTGCTGGGCGATCTCGCGCCCCAGGAAGATCTGCTCCTCCTTCTTGCCGAAGCTGAGCGGGCCCAGCTCGCTCATGCCCCACTCGCAGACCATCTTGCGGGCCAGCTCGGTGGCCCGCTCGATGTCGTTGCCCGCGCCGGTGGTGACGTGGTGCATGAACTTCTCCTCGGCGATCCGCCCGGCCATCAAGATCGTGAGCTGGGCTTCCAGGTAGTCGCGCGTGTAGGAGTGCTTGTCGTCAATGGGCAACTGCATGGTCACGCCCAGGGCCATGCCGCGCGGGATGATGGTCACCTTGTGGACCGGGTCGGCGTCCGGGAGCACCGCCGCCACCAGGGCGTGGCCCGCCTCATGATAGGCGGTGCTGCGCTTTTCCTGCTCGCTGATGATCAGCGACTTGCGCTCGACGCCCATGAGGACCTTGTCCTTGGCCAGTTCGAAATCGTACTGGGTGACCACCTTGCGGTTCTGCCGGGCGGCGATCAGGGCGGCCTCGTTGACCAGGTTGGCCAGATCCGCCCCGGCGAAACCCGGAGTGCCGCGGGCCAGCACGGAAAGGTCCACGTCGTCGGCCAGGGGGATCTTGCGGGTGTGGACCTTGAGAATCATCTCCCGCCCCTTGACGTCCGGGCGGGCCACCACCACGCGGCGGTCGAAGCGCCCGGGCCGCAACAGGGCGGGATCCAGCACGTCCGGCCGGTTGGTGGCGGCCATCAGGATCACGCCCTCGTTGGACTCGAAGCCGTCCATCTCGACCAGCAACTGGTTCAGGGTCTGCTCGCGCTCGTCGTGCCCGCCGCCCAGACCCGCCCCGCGGTGCCGGCCCACGGCGTCAATCTCGTCAATGAAGATGATGCAGGGGGCGTTCTTCTTGCCCTGCTCGAACAAATCGCGCACGCGGCTGGCGCCCACCCCCACGAACATCTCCACGAAATCCGAGCCGGAGATCGAGAAGAAGGGCACGTTGGCCTCGCCCGCGATCGCCCGCGCCAGCAGCGTCTTGCCCGTGCCGGGCGGGCCGATCAGCAGCACGCCCTTGGGAATGCGGCCCCCCAGCTTCTGGAACTTCTGCGGCTCGCGCAGGAACTCGATGATCTCCTGGAGCTCCTCCTTGGCCTCGTCCACCCCGGCCACGTCCTTGAAGGTGACCTTCTTCTGCTGGGAGGAATGCAGGCGCGCGCGGCTCTTGCCGAAGCTCAGGGCCTTGTTGCCTCCGCTTTGCATCTGGCGCATCATGAAGATCCAGAAGCCCAGCAACAGCAGGAAGGGAATGGCGTTCACCAGCAGGGCCACCCAGTTGCCCGAGCTGGATTCGCGGATCTCGACGTTGACGTTCTTGCTGCGCAGCAGGGTGTAAATGTCCGGATAGTTGCTGGGGATCAGAGTCCGCAGGCCCAGGTTGTGCTCCTTGAACTTGCCCCGCACCTCGATGCCCGTGATGGTGACTTCCTTGACCCGGTCGGCCTCGACGGCGCTGACGAACTCCGAGAAGGTGAGGTGCTGTTCCGGACGCATCGAGCCCTGCCGCACCACGGTCCACAGCAAGACCACGACGCAAATCAGCACCACCCAGAAGATGGCGGTCTTAACGTTGGAATTCATGTTCTCTCCCGCCGGCCGAAGCCGGTCGCCGCACGCCCTCTATATAAGCTTAGACGCCGCCGGCCGCCGCCGCGACTTCAGCTTTCCTGCTCGCCCTCCGGCAGCTCGTAGACCTCCAGCGCCACGGGGTCCGCCGGCCGGGCCGCATACTCGGCGGCCGGGCCGAAGCCACGCACCCACACAATTTGCGTTCCTGTAGTCATGATCGGCCATTTCCTGCGTTCCCACAAGGGAATTTCCGCCCGCTGAAATAACTCCTTCAGTTTCACCGCGGCGGCGTGTCCCAAGGGGCGGTAGCGATCCCCCGGCCTCCAATTCCTCAGCTCCAACGGCCCTGAAATTCGCCCCCAGTCCAGGCGGCTTCGCTCCGTATTATAGCCGGATTCCGGCTCTGCCTGCTCCCTTAACTCGAAGCAGAGCAAAAAGTTCGCCCCCGGCGGGCGATATCGCCCGGGCAGCCGGACCCCGATCCGGTATCCGCATTCCTCTCCTTGCTCGCCCGCCCGAGCGAAACGCAACCAGTCCAGCGAGCGCCACACTTCCACACCCGGCGCCAGGACCCGCCCCCCTCCCTTACCGGCCCCGGCCAGCCGCATCACGCCCTCGGTATGGCCGAAGTCAATCCCCCGCAGGTCCCCTTTGGCTGCCTGAACCGCCCGCCGGATCAAACGGCGGGCGGCGGCCGGCGGCAAGGCGGCCAGCGCCGAGGCGGAGGCCAGCACGGCGCCCTCCCGGCAGATGAGCAACCGGCCGGCCAACCCCTCGATTTGCTCGGCCCAGTAATCCTCCTCCTCTCGGGCCAAGGTCGCCGTCCGGGCCAGGACCTCCTCGAGCCTGGGGTTCCACTGCTTGCGCAGCGAGGGGATCAACTCGTGGCGGATCCGGTTGCGAGCCAGATCCAAATCCAGATTCGAGCGATCCAGGCGCCAGCTCAGCCCGCGCCGGACCAGATACTGCTCCACTTCCCTGCGGCTGATCTCGATCAGCGGGCGCACGAACCCCTCGGGGCCGACGGGACGCATGCCGGCCAGCCCCGCGGCGCCCGAGCCCCGCAACAGGCGGAACAATACCGTCTCGGCCTGATCCGAGCGCGTGTGCCCGAGGGCCACCCGGTCCGCCTCCCCGCGCCCGAGCACGCCCAGAAAGAACTCCCGGCGGGCCTTCCGGGCGGCCTGCTCGAGATTGTCGCGCGCCTGCCGGGCCAGCGCGCCCACCTCGGCCGATTCCAGGCGAAAGGGAAGACCCAGGCGGCGGGCCAGATCCTCGACGAACCGAGCGTCCCGGGCGGATTCCTCCCCGCGCAGCCGGTGGTCGAAGTGCAGCACGCTGAGCGACAGCCCCCAGCGCGGCGCCAGGGCGACCAGCGCGTCGAGCAGGCAGACCGAATCGGCGCCGCCCGAGACCGCCACCGCCACACGCTCGCCGCCCCGAAACATCCCGTAGCGGCGGATGGTTTCGGCCACGCGTTCCAGCACGCTGTTCCCGTTCCCATTCTAAAGCCCGTCCCGGAGGGGCGGCGCGGGACGGGCCGCAGCGCCGGCCGGGATGCTAAAGTAGGGGCAATGGGCAGCGGATTTTCCCTTCCCATTCTGGGCGATGGGTCGGGCGGCACGCCGCGTATCAGCTCGCTGTTGATCAAGCCGGCATCCGCCCTCTGCAACTTGGACTGCGCCTACTGTTTTTACCTGGACCGGGAGGCCGATCCCTACCGCGACCTGCCCGTCCGCCGCATGTCGCTGGACACCCTCGAACGACTGGTGGACGGCTACCTGTTCTACTCCTACCCGCAGAGCGTGTTCGCCTTCCAGGGCGGCGAGCCCACCCTGGCCGGCCTGGAATTCTTTCGCCGGCTCATCGAGTGGCAGAAGCAGTATGGGCGGGACGGGCAGAGCGTCTCGAACGCCTTGCAAACCAACGCCATCCTGATCAATGAGGAGTGGTGCGGCTTGCTGCGCGATTACAACTGGCTGCTGGGCGTCTCCCTGGACGGTCCCGAGGCGATGCACGACCGCTACCGCAGGGACCGCGGCGGCCAGGGCACCTGGCGCAAAGTGATGCGCGGGGTGGAAACCCTCAAGACGCACAAGGTCGAGTTCAACGTGCTCTGCGTGCTGAGTCGGGCCAACGTCGAGCAGCCCCGCGAACTCTACCGGTTCTTCCGTTCCATCGGCGTGGACAATATCCAGTACATCCCCCTGGCCGAATTCGACGGCCAGGGCAACCCGCTGCCGTTCACGATCACGCCCGAGCAGTACGGCCGCTTCCTGCTGGAGACCTTCGAGCTGTGGTGGCCGGAGCGGCGCAAGGTGCGCATCCGGGTGTTCGACAACATCGCCGAGGCCCTGGCGGGACACAAGCCGGGCAACTGCACCATGCACGAGACCTGCGACAGCTACGTGGTGGTCGAGTACAACGGCGATGTGTACCCGTGCGACTTTTTCGTCGAGCGCGACTGGAAGCTGGGCAACATTCTGGAGGATTCCTGGCCGGAGATCGCGCGCCGCCGGCGGCGTTACGAGTTCGCCTCCAAGAAGACCCTGCCCCGGCCGGAGTGCCGGGTCTGCCCCTACGATCCCCTCTGCCACGGCGGCTGCCCCAAGCTGCGCCACGGCCCGCGCCGCCGCTTCGAGGACCTGGATTACTTCTGCCCGGCCTACAAGATGATCTACGCCCGCTGCCTCGAGCCGCTGCGCAAGGAAGTGGCCCGCCTGTGCGGGCCTGAAGCGGTGCGCGAGTTCGACGCCGTCAGTCCGTATTGAGCCCGGCCTGCTCGGCCGCGGGCAGCTTCTCGATGCGCACCCGAGCGATCCGGCGGCGGTCCATCTCCAGGATCGTGAAGCGCCGCCCCTCGTGTTCCAGCGTTTCGCCCCCGCGCGGAATGTAGCCCAGCCGGTACAGCAGGAAGCCGGCCAGGGTCTCGAAGCCGGCGTTGGCCGGCAGCTCGATGCCGTACTGCGAAGCCAGATCGCGGATGTTCACCGCGCCGTCCAGCTCGAGCACGGAAGCCTCGGGCGCGGGCGCCGGCTCGCGGGCGTCGTGTTCGTCCTCGATTTCGCCGAAGACTTCCTCCAGCACGTCCTCGAAGGTGGCCAGGCCCACGATGGTGCCGAATTCGTTGACCACCAGCGCCATGTGCTGGCGAGCGGCGCGGAACTCCTCGATCATCCCGCTGAGCGGCTTGCTCTCGGGCGCCACCAGCGGCTTGCGCAGCAGAGGCCGCAGGCGGAAGGCGCCGCCCAGGCGGCGCTGCCGGTCCATCTCGGCCAGCAGGTCCTTGTAATGCAGCACGCCGATGATCTGCTCGGGCTGCCCCTCGTAAACCGGAAAGCGCGAGAAGGGATGCTCGGCGGCGACGCGCAACACCTGTTCGAGACCCGCCTCGACGGGCAGGGAAACCATGTCGTGGCGCGGCACCATGATCTCGCGCACCGCCACGTCGTCCAGCTCCAGGGCGCGCAAAACCACCTCTTCCTCCAGGCGCGAGATCTGCCCGGCGGCGCGCACCGAGCGGGCGATCATTTTCAATTCTTCGACCGAATGGCTGCTGCGCTCGCCGCGCAGCCCCAGCAGGCGCACCAGGGCGGCCGAAGACCGCTCCAGCAAGTAGACGAAGGGCTCGAGCAGGCGCGCGAAGACGAGCAAGGGAGGGGCCACCAGCACCGCCAGGCGGTCCGACTTTTCGATCGCTACGTTCTTGGGCACCACTTCGCCCGCCACCACCATGGCGAAGGTCAGGACCAGAAAACCGAAGGCAAAGGCCGCGGCATGCAACAGGATCGCCGCCGGCCCTCCCTGCGCCCCGCCCACGTATCCCAGCAAGAACCGGTAGATGGTGTCTTCGCCCGCCCAGCCGGCGCCCAGGCCGGCCAGCGTCACCCCGACTTGCACCGTCGAGAGCAGCCGCGCCGGCCGGGCCAGCAGGCTCAGAGCCGCCTGCGCCCCGAGCTGGCCTTGCTCGGCCAGCTCGCGCAGGCGCGAGGGGCGCACCGCGATCAGCGCCGCCTCCGCCGAGGCGAAGAACGCATTCATCCCCACGATGGCCGCCAGCAGCAGCAAGCGGTAGCCGAAGTAAGTTTCCGTCATGGGCGGGCTCCCGGGGCTCGCCGCCCGGGCCTCCAGTACAATCTGGGAGTGGTCCTCAAGAAGGTCCTCCGATATTTCAACATAGCGGCAGCCCTTGCGCTGGCCGCCGCCCTGGCTCTGGTTTATTGGTTCGCCTGGCGCCCCTTGCCGGAAACCTCCGGCCTGCTGCGCGCTCCGCTGTCGGCCCCGGCCGCGATCGTGCGCGACCGCACGGGCATGGCCCACATTACGGCCGCCACCATCGAGGACGCCCTGTTTCTGCAAGGCTTCGTCTGCGCTCAGGACCGGCTCTGGCAGATGGACGCCCTGCGCCGCCTCTCGGCCGGCCTGCTGGCGGAAATCCTCGGCCCCTCGGCGCTGGAGTCCGATCTGGCGGCCCGCCGCCTCCGCCTGCTGCCGATCGCCCAGCAGCAGTACGCCGCCCTGCCGCCGGCCGAGCGCGCCGGGCTGGCCGCCTACGCGCGGGGCGTGAATTACTATCTGGAGACCCACCGCGATCGCCTGCCCGTGGAGTTCACCTTGCTGCGTTACGATCCCCGGCCGTGGAGCGGCGTGGACTCCCTGCTGATTGGCCTGCACATGTTCCGGGTTCTCACCACCACCTGGGAATTCGAGCTGGAAAAGCTCCGGCTGCTGGAGGGCGGCGACCGGGCCAAAGTCGAGGCGCTCTACCCGGTGCGCAGCGGCTTCGAGCCGGTCCTCGGCTCGAACGCCTGGGCGCTGGCGGGATCCCGCACCGCTTCCGGCAAGCCGCTGCTGGCGGGCGATCCTCACCTGGAATACTCGCTGCCCTCGATCTGGCACCCGGTGCACTTGCGGGCCGCCGGGCTGAACGTCGCCGGAGCGGCCCTGCCCGGCGTGCCCTGCGTCATTATCGGGCACAACCAACACATCGCCTGGACGATGACCAACCTCCAGTTCGACGTCCAGGACCTCTACGCCGAGCAGTTGGATCCCGACAGCGGCCGCTACCGCTTCGGCGGCGGGTTCGAGCAGGCCCGGCTGGAGAACGAGACCGTCCCGGTGCGCGGCAATCCTCCCGCCCGGCTCGCCCTCTGGGTGACGCGCCACGGCCCGGTGGTGGCCCGCGAAGGCGGACGCCACTACGCCCTGCGCTGGACCGCGGCCGACGCCGCCGGCTTCAGCTTCCCCTTCCTCGATCTGAACCGGGCGCGCAACTGGAGCGAGTTCCGCGCCGCGCTGGCCCGCTACTCCAGCCCGCCCCAAAACTTCGTCTATGCCGACCGGGAGGGCCATATCGGCTACCAGGCCGCCGGACGCCTGCCCGTCCGCACCGCTCACGCGGGAGATCTGCCCGCCGACGGAGCCTCGGGCGCCCAGGAATGGCAGGGCTACATTCCCTTCGAGGAGCTGCCGTCGCTGTTTGACCCGCCCTCCGGGCTGATCGTCAGCGCCAACCAGAACCCTTTCCCCGAGGGCTACCGCTACCGGGTCGGCGGCAACTTCGCTCCGCCTTATCGCGCCGCTCAGATCCGCGCCCTGCTGGCGGCCCGCGGGGCCTGGAAGGCCGAGGAGATGTCTGCTGTCCAAAAGGACGTCTACTCGGCCTTCCACCACCTGCTGGCGCGCCAGGCGGTAGCGGCCTACGATCGCAGCCGGTCGCCCAACCCGGCCCTGGCGGAGGCGGTCGAACTGCTGCGCGGCTGGGACGGGCAGATGGACAAGGACCGGCCGGCCCCCTTGCTGGCGGTGCTGCTCGAACAGCATTTCCGAAAGGCGATCGTCGAGCGGGCTTCACCCCGCAACCCTCTGGCCTACCGCTTCCCGATGGCCCCGGCCGTGCTCGAGAAGCTGCTCAGGGAGCGCCCGCCCGAGTGGTTCGCGGATTTCGATGCGCCCTTGCTCGAAGCCTTGGCCGGCGCGCTCGAAGAGGGCCGGCGCATTCAAGGTCGCGACCCGGCGCGCTGGCGCTGGGGACGGCATAACGGCCTCGTGCTTTCCCACCCGGTGCTCAGCCGGCTGCCTCTGCTGGGCGCCTACTTCCGCATCGGGCCGGTCGCCCTGAGCGGAGCGACGACCACCGTCAAGCAAACCACCTCGCGAATCGGACCTTCCCTGCGCATGGTGGCGGACTTGTCCGACTGGGACCGGTCCTTGCTGAGCCTGGTCACGGGCGTCTCGGGCCAACCGCTCTCGCGGCACTTCAAGGATCAGTGGGAGGCTTACTACGCGGGACGGGGCCTGCCGTTGCCCTTCGAGCGGGTGGAGGCGAAGGGCGTCCTGAGGGTGGTACCGGGCGCCCAATAGTGGCCCTGGGAAAGGGAGCGGCGCAGGGGCTGGCGCCGAAATTCGGCAATTGCCGACGGCAGATGACGAAGACCACTACAGCTTGCTACCATCGAAGCGAATGCCCTCCCGCGAAGCCCAACTCTACGCCGCCCTGCTGGAACTCTCTCACGCCATCGCCGGCCACCACGACCCAGACAGCCTCTGCCAGGGCCTGGCCCGCGCCTTGCGCACCGTCTTCGACTTCGACTTCCTGGGAGTCGCCCTCCACGACCCGGCCCGCAGCGCCCTGAAGCTCTACGGCCTGTCCGCCCGCCTGCCGGTTCCCGCCGAATTCGATCGCTGGTTGCCGCTGGAGGATAACCCGGCCGGCTGGGTCTGGCAGAGCCAACAGCCCCTCTGGATCCCCGATCTGGCCGGGGAAACCCGCTGGCCGGAATTTATGGCCTTTCTGGCCGGCAAAGGGGTGCGTTCGGTGGCCATCGTTCCGCTGACCAGCGGCAGCCGCCGCCTGGGCATCCTCGCGCTGGGCTCGGTCAACGGCGCCGGCGCTTTGGCCGCCGAGACCGACTTCCTCCAGCGAGTCGCCTCGGAGTTCGCCGTGGCGGTCGAAGCCCACCTGGCCCGGCAGGCCCTCATCCGCGAGCGCGACCGCCTGGAAGCGCTTTTCGACCTCACCAACGCGCTGGTCTCGAAGCTTTCCTGGGACGAATTGCTGGGGGCCATCTCCACTGTGCTGGGCAGGGTCCTGCCGCATGACGGGGCCGCAATCACCTTGCTGGACAAGGCGACCGGCGCCTTGCGATTGCACGCTTTGCACGTGGCCGACAACATCTGGCCGGAGATGGACCCCGAGCCCATGCCGGCCGAAAATCTGCCCTCTGGAAAAGCTTTGGCCGCCGGCCGGCCTCTGGTGACGACCCGCGCGCAGTTCGACCTCTACCCGCTGCCCATCCGCCGGACCTTGCAAGCGCGGGGCGTGGAAGCCATCTGCTCGATTCCCCTGGCGACGGCCAACGGCCCGCTGGGCACCCTCGAGCTCGGCCGCCGCAGCCGGGACGAGTTTACCCCCGAGCAAATCGAATTCGCCATGCAGGCGGCGCGGCAGATCGCCATCGCGCTGGAGAACTCCCTGGCCTTCCGCGAGCTGGCCGAGATCAAAGAGAAACTCGCCCTGGAGAAGCTGTATTTGGAGGATGAAATCCGCTTCGAACAGAACCTGGGCAACATGGTGGGGCAAAGCCCCGCCTTCCAGGCGCTGCTGAAGTCCATCCAGATCGTGGCGCCCACCGAAGCCACCGTGCTCATCCAGGGCGAAACCGGGACGGGCAAGGAGCTGGTGGCCCGGGCCATCCATGAGGCCAGCCCGCGGCGCCAGCGCAGCTTCGTGAAGGTCAACTGCGCGGCCATCCCTTCCACCCTGTTGGAGAGCGAATTGTTCGGCCACGAGAAGGGCGCCTTCACCGGAGCGCTGGCCCAGAAGATCGGGCGATTCGAGCTGGCCGACCAGGGCACGCTCTTTCTGGACGAAATCGGGGAAATCCCCCTGGAGTTGCAGCCCAAGCTCCTGCGGGCCATCCAGGAGCAGGAATTCGAGCGGCTGGGCAGCAATCGCACCCTGCGCGTCAACGTGCGGCTGATCGCCGCCACCAACCGGGATCTCAAAGCCATGCTCGAGGAGGGCAAGTTTCGGAGCGACCTTTACTACCGCTTGAACGTGTTTCCCATCCAAACGCCGCCGCTGCGAGAGCGCCGGGAGGACATTCCCCTGCTGGTGCGTTATTTCACCCAAAAGTACGCCCAGCGCGCCGGGCGCGCCATTGATTCGATTCCGGCGCGCACCCTGGAGGCGCTGGCCCGTTAAGATTGGCCGGGCAACATCCGCGAGCTGCAAAACCTGATCGAGCGCTCGGTGATCCTCAGCCCGGGTCCTGTACTGCAAGTGCCCCTGCCCGAGGGGGCGCCGCCGGGCGCCCGCCCTTCGCTCCGCCACTGGGAGGAGGCGGCCGAGCGGCAGCGCATCCTGCGGGCTCTCAAGCAAACCAAGGGAGTGGTCGGCGGACCGCGCGGGGCTGCGGCGCTGCTGGGAATGAAAAGAACCACGTTGCAGTCGCGGATGAAGAAACTGGGGATCCGGCGCGAATATCGCTAGGCGGGTGCGGTTTGGAAGCTGGATTGCTCCCGCCTGAGCGGGGGACGAATCGGCAGTTGCGGAGCTGGAATGACTGGAAAAGTGCGGTTCGCAAATGGAGCTAGCGGTTGGTTGAGCAAGGCGATCTGTTGTTTGGTGTTGCTTGGCCGGCATTTGATGCCGGCGGCTGAAGCCGCCCCCGCCGGGCAGGAGGTCACCCTGACGCTGGCCCAGGCCGTCGAGATGGCCCTGCGGAATCACTTGCAGGCTCGCCTGGCCAGGGAACGCGTGACGGAAGCCCAGGGCGCCAAGGGTCTGGCGCTTTCGGCCCTGCTGCCGAATCTTTCCGGCGCGGGCTACCAGATGGACCTGACGGTGAACTTGGCGGCCATGGGCTTCTCGCCCAGGAACCTGCCGGGCATCCCGATCCCGATGTTCGTGGGGCCGTTCAACCGCTTCGATGCGCGTTTGCAGCTTTACCAGAGCATTTTCAACCTGGCCTCCTTGCGCCGCTTTCAAGCGGCGCGGCACGGCACGGCCCTGGCAGCGTACGCCGAACGGCAGGCGGCCCAGCAGGTGGCGGCGGCCGCGGCGCTCTCCTACCTGGCGGCGCTGGAGGCCGAGCAGGCGGCGGCTGCCGCCCAGGCCAACGTGCAGCTCGCCGAACGGCTGCTCGAACTGGCGCGGAACCGCCGCGAGGCCGGCGTGGCCACCGGCCTTGACGTGGCGCGCGCTGAAACCCGTCTGGCCGGCCAGCGCGTGGCCCTGGCCCAGGCGCGAACCAATCTGGACACCGCGCGCTTGAACCTGTTGCGGGTGACCGGCGCTCCTTTGTCCGCCCGGCTCCGCCTGGCCGATCCGTTGCGTTTCACGGCCGAGTCGCCGCCTGAGCCGGAGAAGGCCATTGAGCAGGCGCTGGCCGACCGCGCCGATCTGAAGGCCGCCCGCGAGCAGTTGCGGGCGGCGGAAGCCGAACAGGGAGCGGCCGTGGCCGCCTGGATGCCGTCGGTCGGCTTCTTCGGCGATTACGGCAGCAGCGGCCTGAGGCCCAACGAGCTGAACTTGCCCACCCGCAGCGTGGGGTTGCGCATTGACGTGCCCTTGTTCAACGGCGGGCGGACGCGGTCGGAAATTCAGATGGCCGCCAGCCGGCGGCGCCAGGCTGAAATGCAGCTCGCCGATCTCGGAGCCGAGGTCGAAAAGCAAGTGCGTGAAGCCCTGGATCAGTTGCGCACGCGCGCCGAGCAGGTCCGGGCGGCCGAAAGCGCCCTGCGGCTGGCCGAGCGCGAGCTGGAGCTGGCCCAGGATCGCTTCCGCAACGGGCTGGCGGATAACATTGAGGTCGTCAATGCGCAAACCGCCCTGGAGAACGCGCGCCAGGGATGGGTGGCCGGCCTGGCGCTGTTCAATATGGCGCGGCTGAATCTGGCCGTCGCCCTGGGGCATGCCGAGGATTTCAAGCTCTGAGCCCAACGCGAGGTCAGGAATCGGAAGGACCATGACGGAGAATCCCGTGAGTACACAGAGGAAGGCCGAACAGACCTCCTCGACGAGCGGCCCGGCCGCGCCCGGCGCCTTGCGCAGCAGGCGCACGCGCGCGCTGCTGTTGATTCTGCCTGCGGCCGGGCTGGCCTTGGGGGCCTGGCGTTACTGGCAGGCCCGAACCTACGAGACCACCGACAACGCCTTTATCGAAGGCGCCGTCGTGCAGATCAGCCCGCGCGTCTTCGGGCAGGTGCTGCGCGTGTGGGTGCAGGACAACCAGCACGTCAACGCGGGCGACCTGCTGCTGGAGCTGGACCCCAGCGACTACGAGGCGCGCCTGGCGGAAGCCAGGGCCCGGCTGGAGGACATGCTGGCGCGTGCCGGCGGCGCCAGCGCCGGGCTGGCGGTGGCTACGACCGTGACCGACGCCGCACTCATCCAGGCCCGGGCCGGCTTGGAGGCGGCGCGGGCGCAGGTCGAGATGCTGCGCGCCCGTCTGGGCGAAGCGGAGGCGGGCGTGCAGGCTGCGCAAGCCAATCTCCAGCAGGCGCAGGCCCGGCGCGCGGCAGCGGAAGCGGAAGCCCAGCGCGCCGGCGCGGACGCCGCCCGTTACCGCGCGCTGTATGAGAAGGACGAAGTCTCCCGGCAGCAGCTCGACCGGGCCGAAACCGAGGCGCGAGCCACCGCGGCCAATCTGGAGGCGGCTAGTCAACTGGTGGCGGCCGCAGGAGCGGATCTCGCTCGAGCCCAGGCGCTGCGCGAGTCCACCCTGGCGGCCTTGCGGCAGGCCGAGAGCGCCGTGCTGCAAGCCGAGGGCCGGGTCAAGGAGGCCCAGGCCGGCCCCGATCAAGTGCGCCTGCGCCGCAGCGACGTGGCCTCCACGGCCGCCGGCATCGAGCTGCAAAAGGCCGCCGTGCGCCAAGCCGAGCTGAATCTTTCCTACACCAAGATCCGGGCCCCGGAGTCCGGCTACATCACCAAGAAATCGGTCGAGCCGGGCAACATCGTCCAGCCGGGGCAGGCCTTGATGGCCTTGGTCTCCGATCGCCTGTGGGTGGTGGCGAATTTCAAGGAGACGCAACTCAAGCACATGCGGCCGGGCCAACCGGTCACCCTCAAGATTGACGCCTACCCGCAACGGAAACTGCGCGGGCGCGTGGACAGCATCCAGACCGGCGCCGGGGCCCGCTTCAGCCTGCTGCCGCCGGAAAACGCCACAGGCAACTACGTCAAGGTCGTGCAACGGGTCCCGGTGAAGATCGTCTTTGCCGAACCGCTGCCGCGCGATTACAAGATCGGCCCCGGCATGTCGGTGGCGCCGGCGGTGAGGGTGCGATGAAGCGGTCCGGCTCCTTGCCGGCCGCCGCGCTCTCCGAGCCGGCGTGGCGGCCGCGGGTCAGTCCCTGGCTGGTGGCCGCCTCGGTGGTGCTGGCCACCTTCATGGAGGTGCTGGACACCACCATCGTGATGGTCGCCTTGCCGCACATCGCGGGGAGCATGGCGGCCACCAATGCGGAAGCCACCTGGACGCTCACCAGCTACCTGGTGGCCAACGGGGTGGTGGTGCCGATCAGCGGCTGGCTGGCGCTGCGCTTCGGGCGCAAGCGGTTGATCATGATCTGCACCGCGCTGTTCATTTCGAGCTCGATGGCCTGCGGGCTGGCCCCCAACCTCACCGCCTTGGTGATCGCCCGCATTTTTCAGGGCGCCGGCGGGGGCGCGATGGTGCCGCTGGCGCAGGCGGTGCTGCTGGAGAGTTTTCCGCCCGAGAAGCGCGGCATGTCTATGGCGCTGTTCGCCCTGGTGGTGGTGCTGGCGCCCATCATCGGCCCCACGTTCGGCGGCTGGCTGACGGACAATTACGCCTGGCGCTGGGCGTTCTACGTCAACGTGCCCACGGGCCTGCTGGCCTTGGTCTTGATGGCCCGCTACCTGGAGGATCCGCCCTGGATCTCCCAGCGCAAGGCGGGGGCGCTGGACGGCGCGGGGCTGGCGTTCCTGATCATCTGGGTGGGAGCGTTGCAGGTGGTGCTGGACAAGGGGCAGGACGAGGACTGGTTCGCCAGCAAGCTGATCACCCGGTTGACCCTCGTCACCATCGCATTCCTGATCGCTTTCCTGGTGCGGGAACTGCGCACGCGCCAGCCGGTGGTGGATTTGCGCGTATTTCGGGACCGCAATTTCTCGGTGGCGGCCGCCACCATCTTCGTCTTCAGCGGGGTCATGTACGCCTCGGTGAGCCTGCTGCCCCAATTTCTCCAGGCTTTGCTGGGCTACACGGCGGAGCTGAGCGGCTGGGCGATTGCGCCCCGGGGCCTGGGGTCCTTCGTCGGTCTGCCGCTGGCGGGAATGCTGTTGAGCCGCAGCGACGGCCGCCGGCTGATTTTCGGCGGCCTTTTCGTGTTCGCGCTGAGCAATTACATGCTCGGGAACCTGAGCCTGGAGACCACCATGGGGACCCTGCGCTGGGCCAACATCGTGCAAGGCCTGAGCATGGGGTTCATCTTCGTTCCCTTGGCCACCCTGGCGGTGGGCCGGCTGCGCAACGAACAGATGGGCAACGCCACCTCGCTCTTCAACCTGGTGCGCAACGTGGGCGGCAGCATCGGCATATCCGCCTGGACCACCTATCTGATCCGCAGCGCGCAGCGCAACCAGGCGCTGATGGCGGCCCATCTGACCCCTTACGATCCCGCCTACCAGCAATACATGGCCCGGTTACAGGCCGGCCTGGCGCCCCTGATCGGCGCTCCGCAGGCGCTCCGGGGGGCCCAGGGCGCCATGTACGGCATTCTGTTGCAGCAGGCCGCTCTGCTGTCGTTCGTGCACACCTACCGCTGGCTGGCCGTGGTCATGTTGCTCTGCTTGCCGGCGCCCGTGCTGATGAAGAAAGTCATCCCGCGGGGCGGTCCGGCGGTGCATTGAGCGGTCCTCATTCGAGTAACCTGAAGCGGCCGTCGCGCTCGAGCCGATAGCGCCGCCCGCGCCAGGTAATGGTGTCGCCGAAAAATCCGGCCAGCCAGAAGGCGAAACTTAGTAAGTCTTCCAGAGGCAGAAGATACCAGCGGCGGGCAACGAGCGGATCCCGCAGGAGGCGGCGGCCCACGGCCCAGCCGGCCGCTGCCCGCGCCCCCAGCGCCGCCAGCGCCAGCGGCCACCAGCTTGGGGCCAGCGCCGCCAGCAGCAGAGCCCAAGGCAACGGGTAAGTGAACGCCTGCCCCAGATAGCCCCAGGGCCGCGAGCGGCGCGTCGAGCGCACCCAGCGCAGGCGGTGCCGGAAGTTAGCGCCGAGCGACTGGCCTCCGATGTGATGCTCGATCAGGTTGCGGGAAAGTATCACCTTCCAGCCCGCCTGTGCGGCCAACTTGCCCAGGACGAAATCCTCGGCCAGATAGTCCTTGAGGGTCTCCAACCCGATCTGCTCGAGGACTGCCCGCCGGGCGGCGATGGTGGGACCCACGGCGAACCTGACCCCCTCCAGCAGGCGCGCGGCCAGCAGGCCGGCCAGAAAGTCGGTATTCATGCCCAAGGCTTCCAGGCGCGACCAGAAACCGGGCCCGGGCACGGCGCGGTAAGGGCAGGTGGCCAGCCCCAGTTCGGGATCCTGGAACTCGGCCGCCAGCGCGCGCAGAAATCCGGCCGGAGCTCGGGTATCGCTGTCCGCCATGATGATCAGCTCCGAGCGAGCGGCAGCCAGCATCTTGGCCAGGCTGTAGACCTTGGCGTTGGGATAAGGGGGCTCGCCGGTGACGATCAAGCGGGCGGGCACGGCGGGGAATTCGGCGCTGAGTTTCTCGAAGACCGCCCGGGCGGGATCGTCCGGTGCGCGCACGGCGGCCAGGATCTCGAAGCTCGGGTAGTCTTGCCGGAAGTAACTGCGCAGGTTCTCCTCCAGGCCTTCGTCGGCGCCGGCCAGAGGGCGGAGGACGCTGATTTCCGGGCAGGGCCCGGAAAGCGGCCGGGGCTGGCGCAGGTAAGAACGCACCGCCAGCGCGGTTAGCAGGCACCAGGCGATGGCGCCCGCCGTCAGGGCGATGGCGGCCGCCGCCGGCATGGCGCTCACTCGGCGGCAGCTTTGGTCTCGATGAGCCGCCGCGCCTCGCTGAGGAATTCCTCGATCGAGCGAGCCCCCTGATCGCCGCGCCGGCGGTGGCGCACGGCCAGGGTTCCGGCGGCCGCTTCCCGCTCGCCCACCACCAGCATGTAGGGAATCTTCTGGAGCTGGGCCTCGCGGATCTTCAGGTTGACCTTCTCGTTGCGCTCATCCACGGCGACGCGCAGGCCGGCCTGCTTGAGCCGCTCGGCCGCCTGGCGGGCGTAGGCAATCTGCCGGTCGGTGATAGGCAGCACGATCGCCTGGAGAGGCGCCAGCCAGAAGGGGAACGCGCCGGCGTAATGCTCGATCAGGATGCCGAAAAACCGCTCCAGCGAGCCGAACAGGGCCCGGTGCACCATCAGCGGCTGGTGGGGCCTGCCGTCCTCGCCGACGTAGGCGAGCTCGAAGCGGCGCGGCAAGGTGAAGTCAAATTGGATGGTAGAAAGCTGCCAGAGCCGGCCGATGGCGTCCACCAGCTTGACGTCAATCTTCGGCCCGTAGAAGGCTGCTTCGTCGGGCACGACCTTGACCTTCAGGTCGAGCCGTTCGGAAGCCTTCTTGAGAGCGGATTCGGCCAGCTCCCACTGCTCGGCCCGGCCGTCGTACTTGCCCGAGGCGCCGCCGTCCCAGGTGGAGAGGTCGGCCTCATAGCGGTCGAAGCCGAAGGTGCGCAGCACGTCGAGGGCGAAATCCAGGCAGCCGGCGATTTCGTCTTCGATCTGCTCGGGCGTGCAGAAGATGTGGGCGTCGTCCTGGGTGAAGCCGCGCACGCGCAGCAGGCCGTGCATGACGCCCGAGCGCTCGTAGCGGTAGACGGTGCCCAGCTCGGCCAGGCGCATGGGGAGGTCGCGGTAACTGCGCAGCTTGTCCTTGTAAATCAGGATGTGGAAGGGGCAGTTCATGGGCTTGAGCTGGTATTCGGCGTCCTCCAGCTCCATGCGCCGGAACATATTGTCGGCGTAAAAATCGTAATGCCCGGAAGTCTTCCACAGATCGGCGCGCGCCACGTGGGGCGTATACACCAGCGAGTAACCGCGCGCGGCGTACTGGTCGCGCATCCAGTCCTCCAGGATGCGCCGGACGATCGCGCCCTTGGGATGAAAGAAAATCAGCCCCGGCCCGGCCAGTTCCTGGATGCTGAACAGGTCCAGCTCCTGGCCCAGCCGGCGGTGATCGCGTTTGCGCGCTTCTTCGAGCTGCTTGAGATACTGGTCCAGTTCCTTCTGGGTGAAGAAAGCCGTTCCGTAAATGCGCTGTAACTGCCGGTTGCGCTCGTCGCCCTTCCAGTAAGCGCCCGCCACCGAGAGTAACTTGAAGGCCTTGATCCGGGAGGTCGAGGGAACGTGGGGACCGCGGCAAAAGTCCACGAAACGCGGGCCGAGCGTGTACTCGCTGAAGACCTCGCCCGCCTTCTCTTGGATCAGCTCGCACTTCATGTCCTCGCCCAGGGCGGCGTAGCGGGCCAGGCCTTCCTCTTTGGGAACCAGGCGACGCTGGTAGGGCAGGTCGCGCTGCTGGAGTTCGCGCATCTTGGCCTCGATCTTCTCGAGGTCTTCGGGGGTGAAGGGTTCGGCCCGCTGGAAATCGTAGAAGAATCCGGTTTCGGTGGCCGGGCCGATGCCCAGCTTGGTCTCCGGGTACAGCTCCAGCACGGCGGCGGCCAGTAGATGGGCGGCCGAGTGGCGGTAGACATCCAGCGCTTCGGGATCCTGGGGCGTGAGGATTTGCAGGTTGACGTCGGCTTCCAGCGGCTGCGTCAAATCTATCAGCTCGCCGTTGACGCGGGCGGCCACCGCCTCATCGGCCAGACGCCGGCTGAGCGAACGGGCGACGTCAATCGGCCGGCTCCCCTTGGGAACCCGGAGGCTACTGCCGTCGGGCAGCGTGACGGAGATTTGCTCCATAGGCGGATGATCCTTCAGGGTAACACACCCGGACACACCCGCCGCTGCCCGCCGGGCGCCTTCGCCCCGCGATGGCGGCTGCTATAGTAAAGATGGCGGCATGCTGCCGCGCGATGCATGAACCCGCAACCTGCTCCTGGCAACGGCGCCGACGACGTCGCCCTGGTCGGCAAGGCCCAGGCCGGCGACCCGGAGGCCTTCGCCGAGCTGGTTAGCCGCCATGAACGCAGCATCTTCCGGCTGGCGCGCCACATCACACAGAATGAGGAGGACGCCGAGGACGTCCTTCAGGAGACCTTCCTGAAAGCTTACGAACACCTGGACGAGTTCCGCGGGGACTCGAAGTTTTATACCTGGCTGGTGCGCATTGCGGTCAACCAGGCCCTCATGAAGCTGCGCAAGCGCAAGAGCGACCGCTCGGTTTCCCTCGACGAGACCTTCGACACGGGCGAGGAAACCATGGTCCGGGAAATCGCCGTCTGGGCGGGGGATCCCGAGCAGCTCTATTCGCAGGAGGAATTGCGCGGCATTCTGGCCTCGGCCATTGACAGCCTGCCGCCGGTCTTTCGCACGGTGTTCGCCCTGCGCGATATTGAGGAGCTTTCTACGGAGGAGACCGCCCAGATCCTGAACCTCTCGGTGCCCGCCGTCAAGAGCCGCTTGCTGCGGGCCCGGCTGCGGTTGCGCGAGAAACTGACGCGCTACTTCAAGCGGAAGGGGGACGATGTCTTTGCTTACTTGTAAGGACTTCTTGCAGGAGCTCAACGACTACCTGGACGAAGCCGCGGCGCCCGGCCTGCGCCGGGAGATCGAGGCCCACCTGGCCGAGTGCCCCAACTGCTGGGTGATCTGCGACACCACCAAGAAGACCTTGCGCATCTTCAAGGGGACGGATCTGTATCCGCTGCCTGCCGAAGTCCATTCCCGCCTGATGGAGGCGCTGCGGCGCAAGATGACGGGCGGCGAACCGCGATCTTGACCGCCCCTCGCCGCGGCGGCCCGGGCGAAGGGGAAAGCTCATAGGGCCCCTGCTCGGCCCGCACGGAGGTGACGGGATGAGAGCTCTTGGGTTGTCCTTGCTGGCCTGCTGGGTCGCGGCGGCGCCCGCCCGACACCGGGCGGATTGGATGCGGGAGCCCGGTTGGGGCGTGATGGCCCACTATCTGGCCGACTGGATCGCCCGCTCCCACAAACTCGAGATGAGCCCCGCCGAGTGGAACCGCCTGGTGGACGGCTTCGAT